>JAEEGL015087455.1_pt1 | contig 20661 bp, 13 predicted proteins | sample 9134231 | NCBI WGS metagenome assembly JAEEGL01 (sample SAMN16246548, study PRJNA631951) | gut metagenome | biome: gut microbiome; feature: rumen; material: fiber-attached | host: Bos | place: Iran: Karaj | collected 2018-10
ACTCATGGCGACGCAATGCATTATGCTGGTTTGAAGATGACATATGGCATTTTGTAATCTTCCCTCGCACTCATGACAGGCCATCTTGTTATGGTGAAGATGAAGGGCAGTATTTAGTAAGTCCTGCCGCCGCCGAGTATGGAGGCGTATGGGTCTTGCCACGCAAGGAAGACTTTGAACGACTTGATTCGTCCACAATCAGTTCTTTCTTTAAAGAGTTGTCATGTAATGACGATGATATGAGTTCACTTTACTACAACTATGCAAGAGTAAACTAATCAATACAATTATGAATAAAGTTCCCCAAGTTAGAGTAGGCATCATGAATGAGCCTATGGTTGAATTTGAGCTCAACGGAGACTATCGTGTCAACGGAGAGCGAGTGACAGGTAACCAGCTGGCACGATGCACCAATGGCATGGTAGAATGGAACGGGAAGCAATATAGCGACTTGCTCTTTGAGCCCACAAACATTGATACCGACTCGTTTACGCTCGATAATGTAACAATCGGCGTCAGCTTCCATTGGAAACGCAAAGAAAACCAGACCTTCCGTGGTGCACTGCACCTGATTGTCGAGAACAATGGCATCACTACCATCAACATCCTTTCAGTTGAAGATTATCTGTTGAGTGTTATTTCAAGCGAGATGAGCGCTACAGCTTCGCTTGAGTTGCTAAAAGCACACGCCGTTATATCGCGTAGCTGGCTTTTGGCTCAAATCAATAAGGAAAACGAGGATGCCGTTGATCACGACCCTGGCTTGCATCAAGAGTTTGCTGCAAGCAACGACGATGAGGAAATCAAGTGGTGGGACCGTGACGACCACGTCAACTTTGACGTATGTGCCGATGACCACTGCCAGCGTTACCAAGGCATCACCCGTGCATCAACCGAGACAGTGCGCCATGCTATCGAAGCCACTTGGGGACAAGTGCTGATGTATGGAGGTGAACTGTGCGACGCACGTTTCTCAAAGTCGTGCGGAGGTGTATATGAGCAATTCGAGAACTGCTGGCAAGACGAGCATCATCCTTATCTGGTGGCACGCCGCGACGATGATGACGAAATGAATTTCCCTGACCTCAGCCGTGAAGACATAGCAGCCGACTGGATTCTTTCGTCACCACATGCACATTGCAACACCACCGACAAGGAAATATTGTCGCAAGTGCTCAATGACTATGACCAGGAAACCACAGACTTCTACCGCTGGCGCGTGGAATACACTCAAGACGAGTTGAGCAAACTCATCAAGGAGCGTACAGGCGATGATTATGGACGCATTATCGACCTCGAGCCTGTAGCACGTGGCACCAGTGGCCGTTTATATAAGTTGCGTATTGTGGGAGAGAAAAAGACAAAGACCATTGGCAAGGAACTTACCATTCGCTATGCACTATCACCGTCGTGTCTCTACAGCTCAGCATTCATTGTAGAGAAAATTATCGATAGCGACAATAAATTTCCAAGCAAGTTTGTCCTGAGAGGTGCAGGTTGGGGACATGGTGTGGGGCTGTGCCAAATTGGTGCTGCCGTAATGGGTGCCAAGGGCTACAACTATCAGCAAATCCTTCTCCACTACTTCATTGACGCACAAATCGAAACCATCTATTAACATCACGCCAACAACAAAACATTATAACAATGAGCGCATTAACAAAATTCAAACAATCGCCATGGGCATGGGTGCCAACCCTTTATTTTGCCGAAGGCATTCCATATTTTATCGTCAACAACATCTCGGTGCTGATGCTTGCTAAGATGGGAGTCCCCAATGGACAGATGGCATTATTCACCAGTCTGCTCTATCTGCCTTGGACCATAAAGCCTTTCTGGAGCCCATTTGTAGACATCATCAAGACCAAGCGCTGGTGGGTTATTGCCATGCAGATTCTCATGTCGGTGGCATTCATCCTACTCACCCTTGCAATGCCGCATCCCGATGCAGCAACCATAGCAAGTGGAAAGACTCCTATCAGCATCTTTTATATTACCCTTTTATTATTCTCAATAGCAGCTTTTGCATCGGCCACCCATGATATTGCAGCCGATGGTTTCTACATGCTGGCACTGACCCAGAAGAATCAAGCAGCCTTTGTGGGAATACGTAGCACTTTCTATCGCTTGTCATCCATCTTCGGACAGGGTGTGCTTGTCTATATTGCAGGACGCATTGAAACCAGTTCAGGCAACATACCTTACTCATGGCAAATAACATTACTCGTTACGGCAGTTCTCTTCTGCATTATCACTTTATATCACACTTTCTTTGTTCCAAAGCCATCGACCGACGTATCTTCTCTTGCTAAAGATGGCAAGAAGGCTAATGCCAACCAAATTTTCACAGATTTAGCTGTGATGTTGATATTAGTGGCTTTAATTGGCATCATAATCCCTTATATCATAATCGCCGTTTTATTATCAAAAATTGGCATCCCTGTTTTAAAGAATTATTTGGAAAAAGGAGCTGATTGGCTGTCTGGGTTCAGTGAGTTTGGACGCACATTTGTAACATTCTGTAAAAAACCAGGTATTTGGCTTGCAATTATTTTTATGTTACTATATCGCTTGCCCGAAGCTTTCTTAATCAAGATGTGCACGCCATTCCTTGTTGCTTCAAAGGACGTGGGTGGTTTAGGTCTTTCAACCGAGGGTGTAGGCATTGTCTATGGAACCATTGGTGTGCTTTTCCTCACCATCGGAGGTATATTGGGTGGCATTTACGCATCAAAGGTTGGCCTCAAAAAATCTTTGTGGTGGATGGCAGCCTGCATGACTCTGCCATGTCTCACCTTTGTATATCTTGCCATCTGGCAGCCCGACAGTATTGTCAATATTAGCATAGCAGTAGCTATTGAGCAATTCGGTTACGGATTCGGATTTACAGCCTACATGCTCTATATGATTTACTTCTCAGAAGGCGAGTTCAAGACTTCACACTATGCTATCTGCACTGCTTTCATGGCTTTGAGTATGATGATTCCAGGCATGTTTGCAGGTTACATTCAAGAGGCTTTGGGCTATGTCAACTTCTTCTGGATGGTAATTGCTTGTTGCGTGGCAACATTGATTGTTACTTTCCTCGTTGACCGCAAAATCGATCCCGAATACGGTCTCAAATAATTAACATACCATTATAAAAGTAGATATGAAAAGACACATTATATTGATAGCAATGGCGGCACTAGCAATAGCTGCCAGCGCAGTGGTGAAACCTGGCGTGGAGGTTCTACGCGATGGTGGCTTTAAGGAGCTGCAGGGCAAGCGCGTAGGCTTGGTAACCAATCCCAGCGGTATCGACAATAACCTTAAATCAACAGTCGATATTCTCAATGAGGCTCCAGGTGTAAAACTGGTTGCATTGTTTGGCCCCGAGCATGGAGTGCGTGGCAATGCACATGCCGGTGATGCAGTGAGTGATGCGGTAGATCCGGCTACTGGAGTGAAGATGTACTCACTTTATGGCAAGACCCATGAACCAACGGCCGAAATGCTCAGCGACATCGACGTACTCATCTACGACATTCAGGACATTGGTTGTCGCAGTTACACTTTCTATGCCACCATGGGCGTGTGCATGCAGGCTTGCGCCAAGCATGGCAAAGAATTTATGGTACTTGACCGCCCCAACCCTCTTGGCGGAAACAAGGTGGAAGGCAATTTAGTTGAACCTGGCTATTTCTCCTTTGTGAGCAAGTATGCCATCCCCTATCTCTATGGATTAACTCCTGGCGAACTCGCTCAGTATCTTAACGAGGAAGGCATCATCGCCAAGGAATCTAAGACCGGCAAGAAATGTAAACTCTCTGTCATCCCAATGGAAGGTTGGACTCGCGACATGAAGTTCCGCGACACCGGTATGCCCTGGGTTCTACCTTCTCCACAAATTCCAGCTCCCGAAAACGCATTCTTCTATCCAGTGAGCGGTATCCTTGGAGAACTTTACATCTTCAACACAGGCATTGGTTACACATTACCATTCGAATGCTTTGCTGCATCTTGGATCGATGCCGAGGAGCTTGCTAAAAACATGAATGCCTTGAACCTGCCGGGCATGAATTTCAGGCCCATTAACTACAAGCCGTTCTTTGCGTTGAGCGTTGCAGTTGACAAATCTCTTCAGGAGGTGCATGGCGTGCAAATTTATATCACTGACCTTGACAAGGCAAACCTTGTACTCACCCAGTTCTACTTCCTCCAGGTTATTCATGAGATGTATCCCGAAAAAGAACTCTTTGAGCAGAACCCCAAACGTTACAACATGTTTGATAAGGTGTGCGGAACCAAGGAAATTCGTGAACGCTTCTGCAAGCGCTACAAAGTGGAAGATATCATCGAATACTTCAACAAAGACACCGAGGCTTTCAAAGCTAAATCAAGCAAGTATTATCTCTATCATTAATCTAGTAAATCTTGTATTTCTAGACCATCTGGCATAAAAATGGACGAGAAGCATAAACAATATCTCAAGCGTATCAAGGCTTTCATCCCTGATGACAGAATCTACACCGACGACTTGCGTTGCCTGGCTTGGGGCACCGATGCCGGATTCTACCGTAACATCCCTCAAGTGGTGATACGGTCTAAAAACGAGCAAGAGGTGTCGCAACTGCTTGCCATTGCCAGTGAGATGAAGCTTCCGGTAACATTCCGCGCGGCAGGAACAAGCCTGAGCGGTCAAACCAACACCGACTCCATTCTCATCGTTGCGGGGAAACATTGGGAAAGCTATGAGGTTGCTCCCGATGCCAGCTACATCAGGCTTCAACCAGGACTGGTGGGAAGCGAAGTCGACAAGATTCTGGCACGCCACAATCGTGCGTTCACACCCGACCCCGCCAGCAAGAACTCGGCAATGGTTGGTGGAATTGTCATCAATAATGCTTCGGGTATGAGTTGTGGCACCCATGCCAATAGCGACCGTATGATGCTCTCGATGCGCATAGTCCTGCCCGATGGCACAATACTGGACACTGGTGACAAGCGCAGCCGCGATGCATTCAGCCTCTCCCACCCTCAGTTCATAAGGCGCATTGAGGAAATTCGTGACCGTGTGAATGCCGACCCTGAATTGGTTGAGCGCATCCGTCGCAAATATGCCATCAAGAATGTCACAGGTCTGAACATCTCGCCTTTCGTGCTCTATACTGATCCTTTCGATATTATCACACACCTGATAGTAGGTAGCGAGGGAACTCTGGCATTTGCCAGCGAATTCACGATGAAGACCGGACACCTCTACCCTTGCCGCGCCAGTGCCATGCTTTATTTCCAGGACATGCGCGAATCGTGCGAGGCGGTTGTTGCAATGAAAAAAGGACCGGTACATTGTGCCGAAATTCTCGACAAGAAGTCGCTTGCCAGTGTTGATGACAATACCGGGGAAGGCCTCACTGCAGTACTCATCCAAACCTTTGCCGACAGCAAAGAGGAACTTCAAGGCAACATCAATGAGATAATGGCAATTCTTGAGCCATTCCACCTCTATGTACCAGCCAACTTTACCGATGACCCAAAAGTCTATGGCAAATACTGGGCAATACGCTCAGGAATCTTCCCAAGCGTAGGAGGCACACGTCCACTTGGCACAACCGTCCTCATTGAGGATGTTGCATTCCACATTGAAGACCTGCCCGATGCCACCGTCGACTTGGCTCAAATGCTCATTGACTACGGCTACGATGACAGTTGCATCTACGGCCACGCCCTTGAGGGCAACTACCATTTCATTATCTCTCAATCTTTTGACACCCAAGAAGAAATAAATCGATACGAAAACCTAATGCGAGCCGTCGTGGAACTCGTAATTGACAAATATGACGGATCCTTGAAGGCTGAGCATGGTACAGGCCGCAACATGGCGCCATTCGTTAAGAAGGAATGGGGAGAGAAAGCCTATCAGGTTATGCTTGACGTGAAACGGCTGTTCGACCCCATAGGAATCATGAATCCCGGTGTCATTTTCAACGATGACCCAGAATGTTTCATTAAGAACCTCAAGCCCATGCCGCTCACCAGCGACATTGTAAACAAGTGCATTGAATGTGGATTTTGCGAGGTAAACTGTGTGAGCAGCGGTTTGACTCTTTCGTCACGTCAACGCATCATAGTTCAGCGCGAAATATCACGCCTACGCAAAACGGGCGAAGACAACAACCGTTTGAAACGACTTGAGAAACAATACCGTTATTTAGGTAACACCACCTGTGCCGCCGACGGACTTTGCTCCACTTCATGCCCTATGGGCATCAATGTGGGTGAGCTCACTCACGAACTGCGTGCCGAACAATATCGACAAGGCAGCTGTGCACACAGCATAGGCAACTATGTGGCACGTCATTTTTCAACAACCAAGGGTGCACTCAAGTCTCTTCTATATGTTGCCGATGCTGCACATTCTGTCTTAGGAAACAACGGTGTGAAAGCTGTTGGAAATGCAATGCATGCCATGGGAGCGCCACTTTGGACCCCTGCCACTCCTAAGCCACACAAGATGAAGCCTTTGCATCAGCAGGCGAGCGACAAGAAAGTCGTTTATTTCCCCAGTTGCCTCAACCAGACTCTGGGCAGCGAGAAACATGGCTCATCGACCGACCTGGTCGACAAGGTTGTATCCTTCCTTAACAAAGCGGGATGGGAAGTCATTTATCCCGAGAACATGAAAAACCTGTGCTGCGGAATGATTTGGAACAGCAAGGGAATGCCCGACATTGCCATGAGCAAGACCACAGAACTGGAAGAGGCTCTGCTGAAAGCAAGTGAAAATGGCAAATACCCTGTAGTCTGCGACCAGAGCCCGTGCCTCCACCACATGCAAGAGCACATGACGAAAGTCAAACCATACGAATTGATGGAATTCATCCATGACTTTGTAGCACAAGACATGGAATTCATCCCTACCGATGAGCCTGTTGCACTTCACCTAACCTGCTCCACACGACTGATGAAGATTGACGATAAACTGCTCAACCTTGCAAAACGATGCTCCAACAACGTGCTAATTCCTGAAGGTGTGGGGTGTTGTGGTTTTGCAGGCGATAAGGGATTTACTCATCCTGAGCTGAATGCCTATGCACTACGCAAATTACGCCCTCAAATCGAAGCGGCCGGAATAAGCCGAGGCTTCTCCAACAGCCGCACTTGCGAAATTGGTCTGACGACTAACAGCGGTGTACCCTATCAGTCACTCATCTACCTTATTGATGAAAGAACTAAAAAACGAGAAGAAATGAAATAATTCATTTTACTTCTTTTTATAATTAAATATAGCAATGGCAAAAAATAATAAACGACTACTTTCACTCGACATTCTGCGAGGAATCACCATAGCAGGAATGCTACTCGTGAACAATCCCGGTTCATGGAGTCATCTATACACACCGCTGGGACATGCCGAGTGGATTGGACTCACTCCTACCGATCTGGTGTTCCCGTTCTTCGTATTTGTGATGGGTGTATCTATGTATTTCTCACTCCGCAAATTCAACTTCAAGCTAAGTGGCAACGTCATGATGAAGATTTGCCGACGAACCATCGTGCTTTTCCTAATTGGATGGGTGGTACAATGGTTTGGAATGTGGTTACGAGGACTTTATGACCCTGAGTCTCACTTCTTTGTTAAGATGTTTGGAAACCTGCGCATACTTGGCGTGTTCCAGCGACTGGCTCTCGTCTACTTCTTCGGCTCTATGATTGCTGTGCTGTTCAAGACAAAGTTCATACCTTGGCTGATAGGATTGATTCTTGTCGCTTACGCCTTAATTCTTGGCTTAGGTAACGGCTATGAATTCTCGCTCGAGAACATTCTGTCGCGTGTTGACCTGGCAGTGCTGGGAGAGGAGCACATGTACCACGAGAGTGCTTATGGTACAAAGCTTGCCCTCGACCCCGAAGGTATACTCAGCACACTGCCCTGTATAGCTCACGTCCTCATCGGGTTCATGATGGGCAAGTGCATCAACAAGATTCACGACAACCGTGACCGCATTGTCGAAATTGCTGTGTGGGGAGCACTTATGCTCCTCGTGGGCTGGCTTCTGCAATACGGAATTCCTTGCAGCAAAAAGGCTTGGACTTCTAGCTATGTACTTATCACTTGCGGCATGGCTTCGTGCCTGCTAGCCATGCTTATTTATGCTATTGATATTAAAGGGCACAAACGCTGGTGCCGTTTCTTCCAGTCATTCGGGGTCAACCCATTGTTCTGCTACTTGGTGGGAACAATTCTGGCAATTGTGTTTGGGGCATTGAGATTCGGCACTAATGCCGAAGGTGACCCTATCACTATCCACACTCTGATTCATGACGGCTGCAAGGCCATCACATGGTCACCCGAAGCAGCTTCATGCCTCTATGCCATCATCTTCGTTCTCATCACTTGGTGCTTTGGCTACATCCTTTATAAAAAGAAAATATTTGTCAAGATATAACACTGATTATCAAACCTAATACAATTTATATTTTACATTGAATTTAATAACAATAAAAATATATAAATTATGATTTTAATTGCTGACTGCGGATCTACCAAGATTGATTGGTGTCTGCTTAACGGAAACAAGAAAGTTGCTCAAATCTTCACCACTGGCATGAACGCACTGCTCATGACCGAAGAAGAAATGGCCGAGTGCATCATGACCGAACTCATGCCTAACTTACGAGGATATGAGGTTAATGAGATTTATTACTATGGCGCTGGCATCATTAGCGACGAAATCAAAAATCAAGTGATTAACGCTCTCAAGCGCAACATGCCTAACGTCACCAAAATTGAGGTAAACAGTGACTTACTCGCTGCAGCTAGAGCACTATGCCAGCACGAGCCAGGCATTGCTTGCATCATGGGAACAGGCAGCAACAGCTGTTACTACGACGGGGAGAAGGTAGTTGCCAATGTTTCGCCTCTGGGTTACATTCTTGGTGACGAAGGCAGCGGTGCCGTGCTTGGCAAGCTACTCGTTGGTGATGTATTGAAAAAGCAATTGCCAGAACATCTGTGCGAGAAATTCCTTAAAGAATACAATCTCGACCGCAACACTATCATTGACCGTGTGTATCGAAAACCAGCAGCCAACCGATTCTTGGCACAGTTTGCACCATTTTTGGAGCGCAACATCAAGGAGCCGGCAATCCATGCACTTGTTTTGAAGTCATTCACCGATTTCTTTGTACGCAACGTTGCCAGCTATCCTGGCTACAAAGAGTTGCCTTGCAATTTTGTTGGCTCTATAGCACTTCTGCAGAAGGAAGTCCTCACCGAAGCCGCAAGCAAGCTTGGCATCACCATTGGCAACATCATCCAGGCACCTATGGAAGGCCTCATCAAGTTCCACTCTAACTGACACAAAGTCTAGAGCATCTTGAGTACCTAGAAAAACTTTACACTTAACACTTATAACTTAATAAGTTATGGCTTTCATTAAAATAAGCGAACAACCATCTCTATATAACGATTTAGAGAAAAAGAGTGTGCACGAGTTGCTCACCGAAATCAACCAGGAAGACCACAAGGTTGCCGATGCGGTGGAGAAGGCAATACCACAAATTGAAAAACTTGTCATTGGCATTGTCGAACGAATGAAACGCGGCGGGCGCATCTTTTATATGGGTGCCGGCACAAGCGGAAGGCTTGGAGTGCTCGATGCCAGCGAAATCCCACCGACCTTTGGTATGGACCCGGGTTGGATAATTGGATTGATAGCCGGTGGAGATTATGCGCTACGCAATGCTGTTGAGAATGCTGAGGATGATGAACATCAAGCATGGAAAGACCTTCAGCAGTACAAAATCACCAGCAATGACACTGTCATTGGCATAGCAGCCAGTGGCACCACCCCCTACGTCATTGGAGCCATTAAGAACGCACGCGCCTATGGTTGCCTCACGGCAGCCATTACCAGCAATCCCGATGCTCCTGTGAGTGAGGCTGCCGAGATTCCCATCGAGATGATTGTTGGTCCTGAATATGTGACTGGCAGCAGTCGCATGAAGAGTGGCACTGGCCAGAAACTCATATGCAACATGATTTCTACTAGTGTAATGATTCAGATGGGACGCGTCAAAGGCAACAAGATGGTTAACATGCAACTAACCAATAAGAAACTCGTCGACCGTGGCACTCGCATGGTGGTCGACGAACTTGGATTGACCTACGATGAAGCTAAACGACTGCTACTGCTCCATGGCAGTGTGAAAAAAGCCTGCGATGCCTATCGTGGCATTACCGAGTAAGACAAATCACTAACCATCAATCTCTACACACATTATGAAACGATTTATCTTAATCTTTATAGCAACTATCGCTACAATAACTGCACTGCAGGCACAACCACCTGCACGCACTGCCAATCAGGACAAGTACTATGTTCGACGTGCAACACACTTCGACGATCTGCCTGTTTACCGACGCGACATCATCATGCTTGGCAACAGCCTTACCGATGGTGCTGAGTGGAACGAATTGTTCAATAACCCCCATGTCAAGAACCGTGGCATCATTGGAGACATAGTACAAGGGCTCTATGAGCGCATGGAACCTATTCTCAAGGGCAAGCCCCGCAAAATCTTCATCCTGAGCGGTGTCAACGATGTGTCGCACGGAGTAGATGGCGACAGCATCGGACGAGTAATGGAAAAGCTCATCCTGCTCATCAAGAAACGTTCGCCAAGGACCAAGATTTACCTGCAGTCTATGTTGCCTTTCAACACCGACGTGCAAATGTGGAAACTGCTGAAAGACCGAGAGCAAGTGGTAATTGACGGAAACCGTGCCATGGAAGAAGTGTGCAAGCGTCAAGGAGTGACCTGGATTAACCTCTATCCGCTTTTCGTCGACGAAAACGGCAAGTTACGTGAAGACCTTACAAACGACGGCCTTCATCTTCTTGGGCCAGGCTATATCATTTGGCGCGATGCCATCAAGAAATACATTAAAGAATAATAATGAAAGTCTATAACACTCAGGCTCCTGGGCAAAAAAACTCAGGAACCTGTATATTTATACAATATGATTTTTTATGCCGTTTATCTAATTATTCGTTGAAGTTATTTTTGAATTTGAATTAATTAATATATATTTGCGCCATAAAACAACTACTCATTATTTATACATAAACCAACTTTATCTTTATGACAAAAAAAATTATCTTTGCCGTACTTATGCTTTGTATGAGTGTGGCATTCACTATGCAAGCTGCTCCCATAACCCTAGAGCAGGCCAAGCAGGAAGCTGCAAGTTTCGTGCTCGACAAGCAAAAGGCATCGCGCACACTGACGATTGTGTCGCAAGCCAACAGTAAATTGAAAGGAACGAACAGCAATGCAGCCTACTATGTATTCAATGTTGGTCAAAACCAAGGTTTTGTCATTGTTTCAGGTGACAACCGCACCAACCCCATTCTGGGATATAGCGACGAAGGTTACTTCGACGAGACTAATATTCCAGCTAACATGAAAGCTTGGCTCGAAGACTATGCTTTGCAAATCGCTCAACTCGACAAGATTTCAGATGCCGACCTTAAGAAGGCTTTGGCTGCTCCCAAAACTGCTAATGTGGTTGAAACCCGCAACTCCATCGCACCACTTATCACAACCAAGTGGGATCAGGCACGTCCTTACTGGAACAAGTGCCCGCAGTTCATGGTTTCTGATAATGAAGAAGATGGTTATGAACTGGCCTATACAGGATGCGTTGCAACAGCTATGGCACAAATCATGAATTACCACAAGCATCCCGCACAGACCACACAGGTGATTCCCAGTTACACCTATACTTATTACAACACCTACTCTGAAGAATATGGAACTGTTACTACCGACCCTCTTCCAGTGACCACCTTTGACTGGACACACATGAAGGACAGCTACAATGGTAGCGAGGAAGAAGTTTACACCGATGCCGTGGCTACGCTCATGCTCTATGCAGGTAGCGCTGCCGAAATGAAGTATAACGTAACAGCATCAAGCACCACCGACCCAAAAATTCCTAAAGCATTCCACAACTATCTTGACTACAACGCACAACTTGTTTATCGCAGCGACTACGACCAGAATGCCTGGACCGAAATGGTTTACCAGGAACTTGTTGCTGGCCGACCCATGATTTATAATGGCCGTGCCGGCAGTGGCGGTGGTCACTCATTTATCTGCGACGGTTATGAATATGGCGAGTATTATCATATTAACTGGGGATGGGGAGGCCTTGGCAACGGTTATTTCCAGTTGGCAATCCTGAATCCCTATGCTGCTGGCATTGGAGCATCAACCAGTGCCGAAGGCTACAATATCGACCAGACTGCCATCATCGGCATTAAGCCTGGTTACTCTGGACAAGCCGAAGTATCTCACCTGCTTACCGTTTACAACATGTACTCTTCTGGCGGCAGTTCAAGTTATGGCTTTGACCGTAATGATAGTGGCTATTTCACATTAACTAAACGTCGCTATATTAAGGTTACTGCCGAAGACCACATTGATGACGGAACTAAATACAAGCGTGGTATAGCTCTTTATGACAGCAATGACAATTTCATTGAGTTAATAGCATCAACCAATTACTATTCTAGCACACTGTCAATTACTGATTCTTGGCCAGACACACAAAGTAGCGAAACTTATTCCTTTGGCAAAAACATTTCAAACGGAACCTACAAGATAAAACCGGTTTGTCAAGAACAGAACACCAGCGATTGGACTCCCATGCTGGAAAGCTACAGGTATTATGTAGAAATGACCGTAAATGGAAATAATGCCATATTTACCGACCATCCTCTTAATGACCTTACTGCAACCAACTTTGAATTTGTGGGTGACCACAAGGTCGGCTCGGCCGAGAAATGTAATGTAACTGTTCAAAACAACAGTGGTGACCGTTTTAATGGCCGCCTCCATTTATATGTAAGCAATGAGCAGCTTGATGAGTATAGTGAATTTACCACTATGGTTGAGGCTGAAATTCCAGCTTACGGGACAAGCGTAGTAACCTTCAACTTTACCCCACAAAATGCGGGATCTAAAACTGCTCAGCTATCTTTATATGACAGCTCGATGGGAGGCTCTAAAATTCCTGGTACCGGTAGTGTTACTATAACTGGAGCAAGTGAAGTTGTTCCAATGGACCTCTCAGTAGTAATTGAGGCGACAAATGCGATTGACGGTGTTATTTATGACACTCATGTTCGCTTCAAGGTTGATGTTACCAACAATGCCGACGGGGAGTTTAACCGCTACCTGCTTGCTCCGTTATTTATCGTCAACAAGGATGAGAGCGGCAATGTTTCTGGTGGCACAATGATAACTTATCAGCAAACAACTCTACAAATCCCAGCACATGAAACGGTAACACTGTACTACGACTTTGACAACCTGGCTTACGGATCTACATATGCACTCAACATGTATGGCCGCAATGAGAACGAGCAGACAGTAAACCTCGTCGAGAAAGGGCAATCGGTTTATTACGACGTGCGTCGCGGTCTTGTGACTTGGGACGGAACAAGCATGGTTGGTATTAGTGGTCCTGCCGGTGGTAACATCACAATTCCCGACGATGCTCTCGCTGCCAGTCTTGAGGGTCTTGAAATAACAAGTGTCACTCCAAGCGGTAACCCTAACACCATCTATTTCATTGGTGACAATGAGAGCATTCCCAATGGACTTGCCGGACTGAATGTTGTTAAGGGCAACACTGCTGCAAGCATCCGTCTGGAAGACGGCTTTGGATATTTTATCCCTCAGAGCTTCACAGCACAGAGCATCAGCTACGAGCGCACATTCACCAAAGCACGCGAGAAGAATAAAGCTCAAAACTGGAGTACTATTGTATTGCCATTTGCAGCCAAGAACATAACCGCCAATGGCAACGACATTGACTGGTACCATAGCGATGAAGAGACAGGCAAAGCCATGTGGATTGAGTCGTTTGCACAAGAGAACGATGAGATTGTAACCTTCGACCACGCCGAAGATCTCGAAGCCAACGTGCCTTACATCATCGCAATTGACAATGGTGCTAATCTCATTAACACCCCAATCACTTGGAGTGCAAGCAATGTGCTGCTCAAGGCCGAGCCTATCGCCTACACCAGCGGTGAAAATTACTTGATGGCAGGATCTTTCATTGGACAAAATCTTGCCGAGGTTTATATTGTTGATTCTGATGGCGCAGTAGCCAAATGGACTAATGGCACTAGAGGCAACTACAATGTAGAGCCTTTCCGCGCCTACTTCAAAGAACTTGTTACTGATGACAATCACAGCGACATTCTTCTCCCAGGAGAGAAAGTCATTACTGCCATTACTAACATCAATGTTGACAACGTGCGCAACAACAACATCTATTATAACCTCATGGGCCAGCCAGTGTCTAATCCCACTCCTGGCATCTACATCAAGAACGGACAAAAGGTAATCGTAAGATAAACTCTCGATAATACCAATCATTAAGGCACGCCTTCACTCAACGGTGAACTGGCGTGCCTTTGCTTTTAATAATATTCATTCTTTTTCCCAGACACAAACAAAAAAAGACTCCTGATTTTCAGGAGTCTAACTTTTGGGGTGGAATATGGGGTTCGAACCCACGACCTTCGGAACCACAATCCGACGCTCTAACCAGCTGAGCTAATTCCACCATGTACATTTTTCGAATGCGACTGCAAAGGTAAGTGTTTTTTTTGATTCATGCAACACTTTACCTTTATTTTTTGTTCTACGTAATCTAATTTTTAATTTCTGGGCTTATCTTCAAGATCCACTCTATTGCCCATGCAGTACACGGAATGAAGCTTGATGTTATCGTCAAAGATCAGGATATCGGCATCTTTGCCTCGCTGCAACGAGCCCTTACGGTCATACACCCCCATAATGCGTGCTGGTGTTTCTGCAACCATGCGACAAGCATCCTGTAGCGGGATGTCGGCAAGGTGAACTGCAGTAGCAATCAGACGGTCCATTGTCGCTATACTGCCGGCAAGTGCCGAACGGTCAGCAAGTTTGCACACTCCGTCCTCGATAATAACACGTGGGTCAAATGCCTTGTTGCTATCGCTGGCTGCAACTGCCAGGGCATCGGTCACCATTGCCGTGCGCTCCACACCCTTCGTGTGATACACGAGCTTGAGAAGCGTGGGTGGCACGTGGATGCCGTCGGCAATCATCTCTACTGTCATATTTTCCATCAGATATACAGCCTCGACAGTGCCTGCGTGCTTGAACTCACGCACGTTATGGAATCCAGGCATTCCGTTGTAGAAGTGGGTGGCATGGGTATAGCCAGCCTCGTAAGCAGCCTTTACATGGTCATATTCAGCAGCTGTGTGAGCTATCGACGGCAGAACGTCTTTTCCAGCCAGATAACGGCCCATCTCTATCACACCAGGCAACTCTGGAGCAGAATCCCAACGCTTGATGCAATTAAAATCCTCAACTACATGCTCATACTCGTTAGGATCGGGCAAACGAATAAGTTCCGGCATCTGAGCACCGGCCTTCAAAGGGTTGAAATACGGACCTTCTAGATGAAGTCCCAGCACACCACTGAATGGGTCTTCGATGAGGTTGTCGCACGTCTGTGCTGCAGCCTCAATCATTGGGAGAGTAGCAGAAGAGAGTGTGGGGAAAATCGCAGTAGTACCATGCCTGCGATGAGCCATAACAGCAGTGCGGAATGCTTCCTCTGTGCCCTCCATGAAGTCAAAGCCACCGCCACCATGGCAGTGCAGCTCTATACCTCCGGGCACAACATGCATACCCAACGCGTTGATTGCAATCTCAGCACGTGGTTCGATGTGACTGTTCCTTCTTATCTCCACTATTCTTGAGTCATCAAAGAGCAACGAGCCACCATTTATCCACCCCGAGGGGGTTAGAATATGACCATTGTAAATCTGGGTTAACATGTTTTTCTATTGAATGCAAAATTCCAATTACAAAGGTAATATATTTTTTTAAATAAAACACAAAAAAACAACAAATAATCCATAATGAATGTAAATTTTTTCTCAAACCGCCAGTTCGTCCTATCCTCAAGAATAAAAAATAATGTATTTATTAATACTCTGTCAGGATTTAATTGTATTTTTGCAGAAAGATAATTCTAACAACTAATAATATTCATTATTATGACACCATTGATTGACCGATTTTTAAAGTATGTGAAGTTTGAAACAACGAGTGACGAAAATACTGGCGTAACGCCCTCTACCCCAACCCAGATGGTTTTCGCCAAAGAACTTAAAAAAGACTTGGAGGAAATGGGACTCAGTGAAGTCTCGCTCGATGACAACGGATATCTCTATGCCACACTACCTGCCAACACCGACAAACCAATCCCCACTCTCGGATTCATTGCCCACATGGACACCGCTCCCGACATGAGCGGCAAGAATGTTAATCCTCGCATTGTGGAGAAATATGCTGGCGGTGCTATCACTCTTAACGAGCAACAGGGCATCATTCTCGCCCCTGAGCAGTTCCCTGAACTTAATGACCATATTGGCCAAGACCTCATCGTCACCGACGGAACTACTCTGCTCGGTGCTGATGACAAGGCAGGAATTGCCGAAATAGTAAGCGCTGTAGAGTGGCTGCAACAGCACCCCGAAGTTAAGCACGGAAAGATTCGCATCGGCTTCAATCCCGATGAAGAAATAGGACTTGGAGCACACAAGTTTGATGTTGAGAAATTCGGATGTGACTGGGCTTACACCATGGATGGCGGAGCCGAAGGCGAACTTGAGTATGAGAACTTTAACGCCGCCAGTGCCAAGATTACCAGCAAGGGGCTAAACGTACACCCGGGAATGGCTAAGAACAAAATGATTAACGCAATCCTTGTGGGTAACAAGTTCATGTCGCTTCTGCCTGAAAGCCAGACTCCCGCCACTACCGAGAAGTATGAAGGTTTCTACCACATTGTTGGCATCGAGGGAACAGTCGAGGAATGCAAACTTACTTACATTCTCCGCGACCATGACCGCGACCGCTTTGAGAAACGTAAAGCCGAAGTGCAGCGACTGGTTGACTTCATCAACGGTACCTACGGCGACATCGCCACAGTACAACTCAAAGACCAGTACTACAACATGCGCGAAAAGATTGAACCGGTGATGCACATTATCGAGATTGCAGAGCAGGCAATGAAGAATGCAGGTGTAAAACCCAAAGTACAGCCAATACGTGGAGGAACCGATGGCGCACAGCTTTCATTCAAAGGTCTGCCATGCCCCAACATCTTTGCTGGTGGCATGAACATGCACGGACGTTATGAGTACGTCTCAATCCAAGCTATGGAGAAGGCTATGATGACAATCGTTGAAATCTGCAAGATTACAGCAAATAAATAATCTGCTGGCCGACAAATAACAAAAGATGGTGTTCCTAACAACAGGAACACCATCTTTTTTAAAACAAGCTCTACTGACTTCAATCAATACCCGGGACAGGTCACAATATGCACCCCTCCGAGATTGAGAACAAAATCATGTATGCATTTTCTAAGCCCAACCAAATGAAAAAACTTACCAATCAAGAGTTATTATGCCCTGAATTTTAGAGGTTTCTTGAAAAAAATCAAGGCAGATGATTTTTTTGTGGAAAATATTGGGTGAAATAATTTTTATTTTCACTAACTTTGTAGTTTGAAATGAAAAAAGCGCCTTTCCCTGCTATAAATACTATTTAAAAACGATTTTTCTTGAGGGTAAACGAGGCACAGTGACTTAACTATAAAACGAGATTTTTACATGAAAATATTTACCAACGAGGCTCTCAAAAGAATTGACAACGAGACTATTGCAAGTGAAGGAATCACAGAGCTCGACCTGATGGAAAGGGCAGCTTCGGCTGTTGCCTTTGAGATTATTTCGCGATGGCGAACCACTAAGCGTATGGTCATTTTTGCCGGACCAGGCAATAACGGTGGTGACGCTCTGGCTGTTGCACGCATGCTATATGAGCAAGGATATCGGCCAGAAGTATTCCTTTTCAACATCAAATCTTCACACCTTAGCGATTGCTGCGCAGCAAACCGCCAGCGCCTTCTCGACATGGAAGATATCGACTTCACCGAGATTATCGACAACTTCAATCCTCCCGAGTTGGGTCCCAACGATGTGGTTATCGACGGTCTCTTTGGCTCTGGTCTGCACAGCCCGCTCAAAGGCGGATACACCTCACTGGTACAATACATCAATAATAGCGAGGCTTACATCGTTGCTATCGACATGCCTTCGGGACTCTTTGGCGAGTGGAACGAGGGAACCGACCGTCGCAACATCATTCGCGCCGACCTCACTCTGACATTTGGCTGCAAACGGCTGTCGTTCTTTTTCAGCGAGAATGCCGAACATATAGGACAATGCATCGTTCTTGATATTGACCATAGCCAAAAGGCGATTGACTCGACTCCTGCCGACTTCTACCTCATCGAGAAAGAGGACGTCAGGGAGATGCTCAAACCGCTCTATCCTTTCATCAACAAATATGACAACGGCACTCTTTACCTGATTGCCGGCAGCTATGGCATGATGGGTGCGGCTATTCTGGCTGCCAGAGGGGCACAACGCATCGGCACCGGACTGGTGAAGGTTCACGGACCTGCAAGCGCCTGCACAATCATGCAGACGGCATGCCCCGAAGCTCTGTTTGAGCCCGACAGCAGCGACATCTGCACCACCTCCATCAACTACAAGCACCGTTGCAGTGTCATCGCATTAGGCCCAGGCATGGGCACCAGCGATGAGACAATCGATGCCGTTGACCACTTCCTCAAGAATTACCGCAAGCCTTGTTTGCTCGATGCCGATGCTCTGAATTGCATTGCCGCTCGGCCCATGTTGCTGCGCAGCATTCCCAAGGGATCTATCATCACCCCGCACACTGGTGAATTTGACCGCCTGTTCCAAAAGAACACAAAGAATGGCAGCCATATTACCAGCGACGAGGAACGTCTGAAACGCGCAATCAACGTGTCGAAGATGCACGACATCACCATTGTGCTCAAGGGACGTTACACCATGACCGTCAGACCCGATGGCAAGGTTTACATCAACAGCAGCGGCAATCCAGGCATGGCAACAGCCGGCAGTGGCGACGTGCTCACCGGCGTGATTTCAGGTTTGATTTCACAAGGTTACTCGCCCGACAGCAGCGTGTGGATGGGTGTTTACATCCATGGCCATGCCGGCGATCTGGCAGCAAGCAAGCACAGCGAGCAGAGCATGATTGCCAGCGACATCGTCGACAACCTCGGCGCTGCCATCCTCGATATCAAGCGGCTTTAACACAACTTATTTCCAACATATCAACAAGCAACAAATCAACACTTAATAACAATGTCTAAGAAAATAACTGAAAAAGTAACATGGGTGGGAAAAGTTGACTGGGAACTCACCCACTTTCATGGCGACGAACTATCTACATTCAAGGGGTCAAGTTATAATTCTTATCTGATTAAGGACAAGAAAACCATCCTCATCGATACCGTTTGGGGACCATATGACCGCGAATTTGTAGCACGCCTCAAGGAAGAGGTTGACCTCAAGACCATCGATGCTGTCATCATGCAGCACAACGAGAGCGACCACAGCGGCGCTCTCCCAGAGCTCATGCGTGAGATTCCCGATGTGCCCATCTATTGCACCGCCAAAGGCAAGGCCATCATTCAGGGCCACTACCACCAGGATTGGAATTTCGTGACCGTGAAGACTGGTGACAAGCTCGAAATTGGCGATTCAACTCTCACCTTCATCGAGGCACCCATGCTCCACTGGCCCGACACCATGTTCACCTATATGGACGGCGAGAACATTCTCTTCTCTAACGATGGCTTCGGACAGCACTATGCCACCGAATCGCTCTACGACGACCGAGTTGACATGGCCGAAATGCTCTATGAGGCAAAGAAATACTATGCCAACATTCTCGCACCATTCAGCATGATGGTCACCCGCAAGCTCAACGAGATTCTTGCCATGAACCTGCCTCTCAACATGGTTTGCCCAAGTCATGGTGTAATCTGGCGCAAGAACATTGGCATGATTATCGACCTTTACAAGCAATGGGCTGCCAACTATCAGGAGAACAAGATTACCATCGTCTATGACACTATGTGGAACAGCACCCGCATCATGGCGCAGGAGATAGCACGTGGCATACAGGAGGTTGACAAGGACGTTGAAATAAAAATTTACAATGCCGCTCACGAGGACAAGAATGACGTGTTGACCGAGATTTTCGCATCCAAGGCTATACTCGTGGGGTCACCAACTATCAACAACGGACTGGCTCATGCAGTTACCGGACTGCTTGAGATGGTGAAGGGCATGAAGCTCAAGAACAAGAAGGCTGCTGCATTTGGCAGCTACGGCTGGAGCGGCGAGGGCATCAAGCTCCTCAGCGGTTTGCTTAGCGGTTGTGGCTTAGAACTTATCAACGACGGCATCCGCATCCAGTGGGTTCCCGACCAGGGTGCAATAGAGCAATGTCGCGAATATGGCCGCGAACTTGTCAAAGCACTCTGATAGTTACAAATAGCTTATAATTCCAAACGCAGGAGCGAGAACCACTTTTCTCGCTCCTGCTTGCATTTACTCTGTCCGCAAAGGGTCATTTTGAGAAATAACATAAATTTGTGGCAGATTTTTGGAGATGCCGCAAGAT
>JAEEGL016109425.1_pt1 | contig 20661 bp, 16 predicted proteins | sample 9134231 | NCBI WGS metagenome assembly JAEEGL01 (sample SAMN16246548, study PRJNA631951) | gut metagenome | biome: gut microbiome; feature: rumen; material: fiber-attached | host: Bos | place: Iran: Karaj | collected 2018-10
CTTTCAGCTAAGAGAGATCAGATCTATGACAACGCAGTAGTTGCAGCAGAGGCTGATTTCGATTCAACATGGGATAGCTACATGTCAGATTACCTCTCAGCAGGTGGACAGGCTATCATGGACGAGAGAGCAGAGAAGTGGGCTGAGTTCTTCGGCGATGCAGACATGCTCCCATAATCAAAACAGTTAAATAAGTGTTTTAGGGCGTCTCATTACGAGGCGCCCTTTTTTCTGTTTTTTTTATAGTAATTTTATAACAGAAACATACGTTATATAGTATATTTATTAATGCAAAGGTAAAAGTTGGAGTAGGGAGGTAAGCAATGCTCAACCTCACACATTTGAACTATGCAACCATCATTTTAGATACAAGTGCGGTCATGATCGCCTTTGGTATATTATGTGAAACGAGGTTCATGCGCCGAAGCGGTAACAGGGCGGATCGGCTATTCTTTAGAATGCTCATTTTGACCATGGTTATGGCTGTTGCTGACGCTGTTGCATATTTATCTGCAGGTGTGGCGGATACTGCATATGTTAAGACCCAGGCCATTTCCATGAGTCTTTTTTACTTTGCATTTATAATCCTTGCTGTAAGCTGGTTTAATTACTGCAAGTTTAAGTTTAAAGATGAACAAAAAGAAGAACAGATTGATATGAGTCCGATCCTTTTCCCAGGGCTTTTTCTGCTTTGCCTGATAATTATAAATCTCTTTACAGGCATTATCTTTAGAGTTGATGATCTTGGCGGTTATCACCGCGGTTTTATGTTTATCCCCATGTACATTGTTCTGATCGCATACATTGCTGCGGGTTTTGTGATGATCAGTAAATACAGAACCATTGAGAAAAAGAAACTGATTCCTCTTTGGCTATATATGATGCCAATTGCATTCTGCTTCGTTATCACTTTTGTGGTTGGCGAGGTTTCTATGGCTGCGCTCGGGGCAGCAATTACAATAGCATTTACGCATCTTGGAACAATGAATGAAGTTGCTGAGATAAGCTTGAGGGAGATGAAACGGTAATGGGCTCACAGATTGCAAGCATCGCCTTTGAGGGCGATATCATACATGTAAATTTTTATGCCGATGCTGTAGCGCTCATACTCTCGATCGGGCTGCTCGTCCTATGCAGCAAAGGAATCATAAGAGATAGTTTTGAGGCAAAAATATTCAGATGGCTTATAGCTGCAGTTTTTGGCCTTACAATTTCAAACGGGCTGGGATTTATTGGAGCAGATGCTTTCTTTCCCAAGTTTCTTTCGATGTTCATCCAGACTGTGAATGAGCTTTTGATAAATGCAGTGGTGATACTGTGGCTGTGCTACAGCAACTATCGCATCTATCGAAGTCGTGATTTTATTATGCGGAGCTTTATGAAGTATATTATTCCGCTGTTTATAATTGTTGCGATCACGTTTTTTAATCTTTTCTTCGGATATCTTATCTACATTGATGATGAACATGTGTGGCACGTTACCTGGGGACAGGCTCTTTGTGAGACTATCAGGTTCTGCTATGTGATTGCGTGTATCATACAGGTTGCTTCTTACAAAAAGAAACACCGTGAGTTCAAGTTCTTCACGGTTGCCGGTTTTGTGATCCCGATGCTTGCGGGAACTCTGTATACGGGTCTTTCTCCATATTCAGTGATTCCGTTGGGCTTTGCCATCGGCATCACCAATATCTATGCAGGCATCGTAAATGAAGCCAGCTTTATGGACCGTGAAACAGGCTATTACAACAGATTTTACTTAAGATTCCTTGAAGGTGATATCCGGGAAGATGTGATACCTGTTAAGAGTGCTATGGTCTATCACGTCAGGGATACCAAGCGCATGGCTTCATTTTCAAGATGCCTTGACAAGGTTCTGCCACAAAAGTGCGTGATGATACGATACAACCCGACAACCATTGTTATGCTCGCTGGAGTTTCTGACCGCATTGCGTTTAACATGATGCGGGAAGATGTGGAAGAAATACTCGAGACTATGAATAAACAAAGCGGAAAAGACAACGTCAACCTTCGAACAGAGCTCTTTTTCCGTAAGAGACATGAGTCGGCGCTTGAATTCTATCAGCAGCTGTTAAAAAAGCTTGAATGAAATAATTAAGGAGCATAGAGATGTTGGAAATTGAACCGATCTATGGAGACATTGTTGATGCCTATTTTGATATATTGGGTGAAGATGTTTCCGAAGATGTGAACCGGCAGTTTTATCGTGCTTACGGAGCTATAAGTGAAGACGATTCTGTAATGGGCGCCATGGTGTATGAGCTTTACAATGTGGACGCTGAGAACGAGGACGTAAAGAGCCGCATAAGGCTTTTAAAGGCTGACAGCGAAGAGGCTTATGAGCAGCTCCATAATACCTATAAAGATGAAGGGGTATGCGGCGAGGATATAACAGAGTCCTATTACTGGCTGGAAGATGAAGACAGCGCTTTATCCTGCGAGGCAGCCGGTTTTTCAAAAATGACAAAGGAAAACGAGACCGTGACCTTGACCCTTAAGGAGGCGTCGGAGATTCCTTATGTCGCTAAGGCAAAAAAGCTTCCGGATTACATACGCAGTATTAATGATATTTCCAGGGAAGAATTCCGGTTGGCAGTAAAAGATGTGCTCTTCAGCGGAAGAAAAGGAAATGTGGAGGATCTGGGATATCTGGAAATGGATTGGTTTGAAAACACAGTATCTTCCTGTGTGATAACCGATAAAAAGGTCAGCGGATTGTTTCTTATCAGGGAAAAACCTTCCGGAATCATAGAGCCGTTACTGCTTGTAGCTTCGGGACCTGATTCAAACAAGCACATGGCTTATATGATTGCTTATTCGATAAAAAAGGGACTGGAAAAATATCCGATGGCAACTGAGATAGAGATTGTCCGGATGAGAAAGGAAATAACAGCACTTGTAGACAAGCTGTTTCCGGGGATAAAGGGCAAGGATGTCTTTTATGGAAACAGAAATGAGGCATAAGAAAGGCGGAACAGTATGGATACTTCCGGAATGATGGAAAACTTAAATCGGCAGACAACGAGAACCATACAGACTCAGGATTTGACTCAGTCTGTCTCTTTGCATGATACGGACTATCTCAATCAGGTGAAGATGCCCGAAGAGGAGTTAGAGAAAGAAAAGAAGAAGGTGGCTGATGAAAGGAGAAAGGAAGCAGAGCGCAAGAGAAAAGGCGATCAATTTCTCCAAAAGCACAATTACAACAGTATAGATGGGTCTGATCACGATTATGTACAGAATCATCCCGTTGTACAGCAGATTGGAGACAGGGAACATCAGATAAGGGAAAAAATTTTAACCTTTAAAAATAATTTCAGTAATGAAAAGATGACTAAACCGATCCAGTATATGGCGCAGAAGCTCAATAAAAAAGATGCTGCGGCCATCAATTATGATTTTTATAATGCTGCGGTGAATATGAATTATCTCGCTTGTTATTATGGTGTTGATAATGCACCAATAAATATCGATACCGGTAAGGCAATCGACGCTATAACGAGGCTTTACACGGTGTCCTGGGCTTACTTGAATACGCACAGCGGCAACAGGTTGAAGACTGGAAGTACTGATCGTCACAATGCATCCAAAAACTATGTGGACCTGGTATCTTCTTTTGCTAAACAACTTACCTCGAAGGAAGAAGAAGAAGAGATTACCGGTAGGGGGCCTTATAGTGAGATAAACGTGGATCCCAAGAGCCGTAAGAAATATGTATCAGATATGAATGAAGCTGTCGATGCAATAGAGAGCTTCGAAAAATATACAGTGCAGACTGTATCAGCTAAGTCAGCGGAGGAGGTAATAAGTGATAAGCTTGTGATTTACCGCTCTTTTGACCGCGCAATAAGACTATACCGCTTTTCTCATCCGGAGAATGAATGGACTGACAAAAAACGTAAGATTATCCGTGAATATGAGACGCTCCTTCGCTTGGAAAAAATCATTCAGTTCAGAAAAAATCTCAACGTCCAGGGTGGTGCGAATCTTGAATCAGCTGTACGAGACCATATTTTGAAAGAGGATAAGAAGAGAAGCAATTACCAGATCAATGATCCGAATATCGATGAAGGCCTCTCAGCGAAACAGCTTGAAGGAATTGAGAAAATTGATCACTGGCTGATATGTAATGCCAATAATGGCGGAATATTAGGAACAATAGCAAAAAGTCTCAAGAATAACAGCGGTAACTTTGTTATAAGTCTTTTGAAAAAAACAAAGCGTGAAAGACTGTTTATCTACTATCTGGTTGAGAGTGACCAGAGAAAGAATCCGAACTTTGCGGATATTGGTGTGTCACAGCAGTCTTATACGCCTGATGTTAATGCGTTTGCAAAAAAGATGAAGGCTAGTCCGCTCAAAGTCTATGCGAGAATCACAGGCGGTTATACTTATATGCACAAGCTTTCAGAGGCTTGTCAGATCAGTGATCAAAGCAAACGATTTGTAGAGACCACATCAAAACTGCAAAATAACAGGTTTGAGCAACCACAGGGTGGTGCTCAGACAGAGGAAGAACGCATTATCAATGAGAGAGTTGCTGCGTATGCAGTAGTATATAACAAATTGGTAAGGTATAAGGCTGAATTGGAGATTGCGCAGAATGCACCCGCTCAAAAAAAGAAAGCAGCTGAGGCTGATGCAAAAAAACTGGCCGAAGAGGTTCGAAAAGATATTGTCGAAATGGCCAGGAAAGATGATAGCCTACGAAAGCAGCTTGATACACTTTTTAAGAACGATAGGGCTGTTAAAGAGAGTGCGCCGACTGATAAATTTGACGAGATGAAAGACACTAACAATTTTGCCAAAAAAGCAAAATTTGTGTTTGGAACCGTTCCATCAAAGCTTACTAAAACTATAGCAGATAAAATAGAGGCAGCGCATGAAGCACAGGCAGCGGAAAACAATTGGCAATTGGATGAGTCGTGGGCAGATGCTAAATTATGGACAGGCGGTATAGCGGCTTCTCTTACAACGGTATCTTCTTTGCTGACATGTCTTTCATCGATTATATCTCTTTTTTCTCATGGCGATGAGATGACTTTGGGTAAGATATACGAGCACTATTTTAAGTTTGCTCATGGAGGTCTGGATCTTGCCAAGACCGGTGCCCAGCTTATGGATGCTTCATCTAATATAACAAAAGGTCTTGGTGCAGCGTCCTGCCTCATGAACGGGGGATTGGCAATTAACTACACTGTTGATTCGGTAGTTAAGCTTAAGAAGCATAAATCCATGGATGCGGTGCTTAAAGATAAGCGCGAGAATAAGAACATCAGTGAGCTTGAAGAAAAAATGGATAAGGGTATTACAAAGCTTACCGAAGATGTCATCAAAAGAAAGATTACCGCTGCGACATGCCATTATGCTTTGGCAACAGCCGGTGTCCTGTCGGTAGTGATTCCAGGCGTTCCAGGAACGATATTCGCAGTTGTTGGAGGCATACAGTCTCTGGCTACAACTATTATTGACAACAAAATGGTTTCAAAAATGCGAAAAAATATGATTGATATCTACTACAATATTGACCAACTCATACCAACTGTAATAAGTTTAAAGAAACAGAACAGTATAAATCCTGAAGTTTACAAGGAAGATAATCCGGAGAAACTCAAGGAATGCCTGAGATATGTGGTATCCTCTGCTGCAGGATTCGGCAACACGAAGGCAGCAAGCGAATATGTGGCCGCAGAATACGCAGCATTTATTCATGATAAACTTTTTGGGAAGAATAAAGCCCGGGGCGCAGAAAAACAGGCATATATAAAGGCGGTTAATATTATAGGGCTGGATTATGTCGAGGAATACGGATATCCTACAGAAAATATGCTCTATGAATACATGACACAGTAAGAGGGAGATGCCAAGATGAATATAAAAGATGTTGAAGCGATGAGAAATGAACTGTTAGACCGCATGGTGGAAGATTTTAAGGAAGGATATACTGCAGCTGTTGCATCACAGGATGAAGGTGCACCGAAGGTGGTGAGAGCAATCCTGGATGAAATCGGAATTGATGAGGGAGCTATTGGTGAATACTACTTTACTCCCAATTCAGAAGATGATGAAATTCAGATTTTCAACGCTATTCTGACAATGTCAGATTCCGTTCCTGAGGACAACCTGCCTGCGCTGTATGAGACAATGAGTTATATCAATTTTGTTATTCCTGTCGGATGCTTTGCTTACGACAAGGACCACAATTTCCTCACCTTTAGACTGTCAGTTTCCATGCCGATTACCTTCGATAAAGAGGCAGTTTACTCCATGATGAATATTGCTGTAGGTAACTCGGCATCCGTGGTTGACTCTTTTATGAATGTTCTGATAAAAGTGTCCAATGGCGAGTTTACAGTGGGTGAAGTAAAGGGCATTCTTGGCGGTCATTAAAGCAATGGCTTTATATTAGATTACATAAAAACAGATTTAAATCGCAAGCAGTCATGGGGACGGTTCTTTTCAGTCACGGGGACGGCAGTCACGGGGACGGTTCTTTTTCAGTCACAGGGGACGGTTCTTTTGACTTGTCTTTTAGACAAGTCAAAAGAACCGTCCCCGTGACTGAAAAGAACCATCCCCTGTGACTGCCGTCCCCGTGACTGAAAAGAACCGTCCCCTTATGTTTTATTTGAGCAGAACAGGTGCAAACAAATTGTAAGCCATCATCAGTACACATACTGCGATAAAGAGGATTGTGCCTAAGTTGACGTATGCTATCGTTGAAGCGTCTTTTGACGGAACTTCATTTTGCGCAGGCTTGATGGTGACATCTCTCTTAAGCAGAGTATAGAGGATTGAAACTGTTCCAAGGGCTATCATGGTGTATGCAAAATACTTGTAAACTTCCGGTGCCAAAGGAGCCAGAATCGATGATGTTGAATTGATTGCGAAGTGTATTATCATTGTCAGGATGACATTTCCTGTTCTCACGTACACATATCCCAGAACAATCCCTATCGCAAACGCATAGAAGAACTGGTAAATGTTGCAGTGGAATAATCCAAAGGCAAGTGAGGAGTACATGATGGCGGTCATCTCGCCGTAGCGTCTTGTTCTGTCGATTATGAGCTTTCTGAATACCAGCTCTTCAAATATCGGAGCAAGTACTGCTACCATCAGCATCGCCAGTGGGTTGTCGCCTGAAAGGAAAACGTTTATTGTGTTTTCAGCTTCGCCACCTGTCATCTTGGAAGCGAGCAAATTGCTGAGGTTTCCAAGAAGTACTGCTATAGGAAATACCATAAACAGAGATCTAAAGAACTGATTCTTGCTGATGTGATCTTTTACCTTAAGACGTGAATCGTCTGCGAGCTTCATTACAAGGGTGCACAGCGGAACAGCAATGATATACATGCAGATGATATTGTTAACTGTAAGGAACACACCGTCTTCGTAAACTGACATAAGGTCTGTGTGTCTTCTGGCTGCTATGATGTTGCCGAGGACGCTTCCCACAAGACCACCGAGTGCATTTGCGCCGAGCATCAGTGCAAGGAGTGCAAAACCGACAATTGTATAGGTCTTTCTGGCACTGTCGTGATTGCTGTAGTAATCAGGGTCTACGACTGTTGCACTCTCTTCTTCATCTTCTTTCTTGTATGTTACCTTGCCTGTAATGGCGGATACAATCTCTTCAAAGATTCCCTTTGTGCCCTTCTTGAATACTCTGTTCTGGTAAACCCTTCCGGTGAGAACTGCAAGTAAAAATGTAAATACCAGAAGAAGAGCAAAGTATACAATGAATTCGAGAATGCTCAGCTTGGCTCCCAGCACATCACCGGGCAGACAAAATGCAGAGGAGAAAGGTATTATTCTCACAATCATCAATCCCAATTTGGAATTATCGGTGAACAATGGAACGTACATCGAGAAAATAAATCCAAAAAGCATTGTCATAACTGAAAAGCCGTTTGTCTGAGTGAGGTCCTCAGCTGTAGCTGCGAATGAAGCAAACAGGGCAGACACAAAGCTGTAGAACAGAAATCCTGCCAAAAACGTGATGACGGAAAGTATCATAAGGACCACAAAGTTACTTGATGCTCCTCCTTCAGGCAGAGCCTCTATGAACAGAGTGATGAGGTTGTCACCTGTTTTTCCTGTCAGGCTCCTAATGAAAGAGTTGCTGATAAAGAGTCCTGCAAAACCACAAACTATCCATGTGAATATCTGTATCATAGCTTCGCAGAAAATTGCTGTTACTTTACCAAATACGATGCCTGTGGGCTCGGAAAGTGTAAGAAGATACTCCATGAGCTTGGATGTCTTTTCTGCACTAATTGTCTGTCCGATGCTCTGTCCATAGACAATAACGAGGAAGTAAAGTGCCAGCATAACAAGAAGGCCTGACAAAGATGCGATAAGGGAAGAGTCATCTGCTTCATCAGATTCTTCTGCCTTTATTTCAGTGATGCTGATATCACTGACTGCCATGTTCAGTTTATCTTCTGAAACACCGGTGCTTGCAATCTTTGCATTTTTAACGGTTTCTCTGAACTCTTTTGCAAAAGCATAGCTGTCTCCGGTGCTGACATTACTTGCAGCCGGAATATAAGTTTTGATATTGGTATTCTCTTCATCATCGGAAATCTCAACTACAAGAAAGTCGTCAATACCTGTGAGATCGGCTGCGGCCTCAGAAGCGCTAACACCGGTAACTTCCGTGATGTGAAGGTATGGATAATCGGCTTCGTGTTTTTTCAGAAACTGATCCGTATCAAGAGAAAGATCGGTTTCATTAACAATGTATACTTCTTTCAGTGTCTTGATCTGCTCTTCCTTGTTGAAGGCGCCTGATACAAGAAGATTGGTAACTGCTACAGCAACCAGGATAACTAAACCTGTAATTACGGTAGAAGTCCTGAATTTGGGCCCTTTAAGAGCCTGTTTTAATGTGAACTTTAATATTTTAAGCCAGTTTTTCATGTGACCACCTGCTTCTTCATAAGTGCGACAATATCTTTGGCCTGGAGTCTCTTGCCCTGGAAAAGAAGCATGGACTCATAAATTACTGATGCCAGAACGAATGTGAGAATTGCACTTACGATAATGATGATAAGAGCTATAACTCCGGTCAGGATACTGATCTTACCGGTAACAAGTAGGGTTGGTGTCAGGAATGCGCCAGTGAGAGGGAACAGAGTGCAGAAGTTGATAAAGCCTTCTATTCCGTTTGCATTGAGCATCATGATGATGAGCGCCATGTCTGTATAGACGCAGACGATCAGGACAAGAGTGTAGAACTTGTATGCATCCTGTAGCTCGTCAAGCTTGGAAACGCTTGCTCCAGTAAGGGCACCTATTATTGAGAAAAGGGCCAGTCCTGCCATGAAGTACAAGGCTGCGATGGCAAGCTGGGAGAAAGAGACATTTTCCCAGAAAGATGACACTACAACCATATTGCTGGAGGTGCTGTCTGTAACTGCGCTTTCAGCAGCGATTCTGTCCGCAGCAAGGAACAGGCATACAACCTGTGACAAGAAGTAGCATGAATATGACGCGAGGGTCATGATAAGTGTTTCAACGAGCCTTGCAGCGATTTTTCCCGATAACAAGGCAAGAGGTCTTGTTCCTGTGAGCAGGAATTCGATTACTCTGGATGACTTTTCGGTTGCTACAGAAGTTGCTACATTGCTGGCAGCCATGTTGATGAACATGAACACAGCCATAAGACCGGCTATCATCATGGTGTAGTCTTCTCCTGAAATGGAACCTGAATCCTCTATGAAAGTTCCGTCTTTGCCGGGCTTCATAACGGAAACAGCAATTTCTTTTGACATATACTCGTAGTCTTCATCACTTACACCGAGGTTCTTGATGGCCTCTTCCTTGAAGAATTCACGGTAGTCCTCTGTAAAGCTGTCAAGCGAATCGCCCTTGAGACCGGATTTGCCGGAGTGGAGCATTGTTACATCGAAGCCGTGCTTGGCATCGTATTCGAGTTTGATAACAATGTTTTTGTGATCTTTATCCTCTTCAAGCTTTTTAACAGCGTCATCATAAGACATGTCGCTGTCTGTGACAAAAACAACATCTGAGTATTCTTCCGAATCATTCATGCCTTTATAGTCTAACGAAAGATCGGTCTCATTGTAGATGTATACGGTTTCTATATCTGATTTCTGAGGAGCGCTGTCTGTGTTATCATCCGCTCCCTTAATATTCCCTATGATGGTCATGACGGGCATAGCAAAAAAAGCAAGAGCACATACTGTGCCGAGGAAGGCCTTATAAGCCGGCTTGGTGATGCCTGTCATGAACTCAAACATAAAGACCTGCTTAAATCCTCTGAATTCATTTTTATTCACTTACGGCTTCCTCCATTGCTTCAACTGTGATATCCTGGGCATTGTCTTCTGTGGAACCGCCAACACTCTCAATGAAGATCTCGTGGAGAGAAGGTTCTCTGAGCTCAAATCTGACGACGGTCTTATTGGCATCTGTGAGCTCTCTCAAGAGATTTCTTGCCTGAGCCTCATCATTGACCCTGAGCTGGATTCCTGCAGGAGTGTCATTTACAACCTTGATGCCGAGAGTGCTTATGGTGTCTGAGATTTCCTCATCGCACTTAACAAAGAGGTTTACGCGGCCATAGGATTTTTTGATCTCATTGAGATTGCCCTGAACCACAGCCTTTCCTCGGTTAAGGATAGTGATGTCCTCACAGAACTCCTCGATGACTGGCATCTGGTGAGAAGACATGATGATATATTTCTGTTTGTCGATTTCCTCGTGGATTACGCTTTTGAAAAGATCTGTGTTGACAGGATCAAGACCAGAAAGCGGCTCGTCCAGGATAAGGAATTCGGGATCGGAGATAAGTGCAGCCATGAGCTGAATTTTCTGCTGATTACCTTTAGACATCTGCTCTGCGAGAGTGGGCTTAAATTTCTTGCCCTTAATCCTCTCAGGGAAAAGATATTCTGTAACTTTAAGTCTGTCTCCCCAGTATTTGATCCTGTCCATAGCTACATCTGTGGACAAGCCCTTGAGTGATGCAAAATAAAGAAGCTGATCCATGATAGGATACTTCGGATAAAGACCTCTTTCCTCCGCAAGATAACCAACGTTAACTTTGCGTGTGTCAAAATTCTCGCCGTTTAAAAGAACTTCACCGTGATCTCTGGAAAGAATGCCGAGCATCATACGGATGGATGTCGATTTGCCTGCACCGTTAGTGCCAAGAAGTGCATAAACGCCAGGATTTTCAAGTGCAAATGAAAGATCCTCTACGGCCTGTTTTTCCCCAAATTTCTTTTGTAAATGTTTTACTTCAAATGCCATGTAAAACCTCCTCAACAATACTGTCTACGTGTAATATACCAAGGTTTCATTTTAACAAAATCCTAGAGAAACTTAAATATTTAATTGCACGAATAATTTGAAAAATACAACAAATTATGGAAACTGATTTTGTGAAAAGTACACAGTTGAGTGAAAATTTTAGAAAACTGTACCGGCTGTATGTTCTGTATGAAGGTGATAACTGGGATGGTTAAATGAAAATTAAACAAACTCATGAGTATTAGAGAGAATCCTAAAATAGTTCCCTGAAAATGCATGATTTATCAGGGCTTGCAAGCATATGCGATAAGCGTGATTTTTAGCAGGCAATAATTTTTCTTTAATTCTCATGAATGATGATTGATGCTACGATTTCATCTAATTAAAACTGCGCAGGATAAAAGAGGCTACTTAACGAGATTTAGAGAAAGAGAGGAGATGGATTATGAAGAAACGTATTGGCAACTTGATAATCGCTGGAATATTTGGAATTTTGACAATTACAGGATGCGGAGCACAGGATGTTGCTAAAGCTACTACAGCGTTGGCAGCGCAAGGCAATGCAGAAGAAGTGGCAAGTGAAGATGTTTCCAAAGAAGAAACTGTTGTAGAAGAGACTGCTGCAGAGGATGTTGTAAACAGCGAGTTCGAGGGCGAGGGTCTAAATGAGGCGAAGCTTATAAGAATCGGATATCAGCCGACAAGCTCTTATCATATTCAGGGACTGGATGTAGACCATCAGTGGTTTGAAAAAGAGTTTTCGGAAGAAGGAATAGAGATTGAATGGATTCCATTTAACTATGGACCACCAATCATAGAAGCATTAACAGCAGGGGAGCTTGAATTTACATACGGTATAGGTGATACACCGACAATTAATGGTGTTGTTAACGGAGCACCTGTCGTTGCTGTAGCAACAGGGCCTATAGATACTAAGAGCTATGGAATTGTAGTTTCAGGTGAACTGAGGGATGAGGTTAAGTCGCTTGCTGACCTCAAGGGCAGGACAATAGCTCTTAAAGCAGGTTCAGCTACCGAGAACCGAGTATTAAGAGCCTTGGCACAGGAAGGTGTCACAAGAGATGACCTTGAAATAGTAAATATTTCAGCAACAAATGACCTCCTTGCAGCACTTCTTAATCACGAGGTCGATGCGATAGGAACAACTGAGCCGAATATTACAGCTTTCACTATAAGAGAAGATCTCTTTTCACTTGATATAAGTCAGTATGCCCTTGAAGCACCCGGATCACTGACACTTGTTAATTCAGACTTTGCAGAAAAGAATCCGGGACTTGTTGCAAGATTTGTAAAGACAGAGGTTGAAGTTCAGAATTATGTGCTTTCTAATCCTGAAGAGGTCAAGGAAGTGATTGCTGCCAATACCTCATATGAAGTTGTGGAACTGACATCTGTTGACAGATGGAAATTCCCAAGACTCTTCGATGAGGTGACTGAAGAAGCTTTGCTCCAGACTATTGATTCACTTAAGGAAAGCGGTGATCTGACTACGGAACTGGATGTAAAGAGTATCTATACAAATAAATACCTTGAAGAGGCATACAGATTGTTGGGTGAGTGAGATGTACAACCTTGACTATATAAATCCAATCGAGAAAGAAGACTTTATAAAAGTTCAACAAATGGACTATTTTGCAGACAGAAAGCTGGAGTGTGATATTTTTGAAAACGGAGTTGTTCTGCCCTACGTCAAGGGGGCGGACAACCTCACCTACGGGGGTGTACTTTCAAAAGACGGTGAGTTTGCGGAGCATAGTCGTGATGCTGAAATAACTGGAACTGACTTTAGTCTTTATCCTTATCCTGGGGAGGGTGAGGAATATATAGATGAAAATGTCATATATCTTGGCCCGTATAAAGAACAGTGGGGACATTTCATAACTTCTGTGATCAGTAGGCTATGGTATTTCACTCAAAATTCAAGGGATGATTTAAAGCTTGCCTATCCGGCAGGAGAGTACTCGTTCATCGGAAAAGAAATACATGGGAATTATCTGGGGCTTTTGGAACTTATTGGATTTACAAAAGAGAAGATTATCCGCGTGGAGCATCCGACAAGGTTTAAACAGGTTATCGTTCCCGAGAGGTCACATGTACCGGAGACCTATTATGCAGAGGAATTCAGAGATTTTTACGAGTATGTCAAATCCAAGGTTGAACTTGACCTTCCCAAGTATTCAAAAATCTATTTTACCCGCTGCGGGAATTCGGTCCTGGATTCACATGACTTCGGAGAAAACAATCTGAGAGAGATCTTTGAGAAAAATGGATTTCATGTGATCGAACCCTCTCAGTATACGGTTGAGGAACAGATATGGATCATAAAGAACGCGGATGTGATCGCAACTGTGTCCGGTTCACTGACGCATAATCTGGTTTTTGCTAAAGACGAAGTGGAGACAATAGTGCTCAACAGGCAGGGATATCCTATGCTTACTCATCTGTATCAGGGCGCCATAAACCAAATGAGAAATGCAAAAGTAACGCATATCGAGGCTAGCTACAGGCTTCTTCCGGTGAATGGAGCGGGACCAAATATCTTCTACATAAGCGATGAACTTAGAAGGTTCCTCAAGGATAACGGCTTTGCATATATTCCGGAAAAAGAGGAGGCTCAGAACTGGCAAAGATACCTTGTGCTTATCTGGTATTTCCTGAGATGGCTGGATATCCATTGCAAGCAGAATCCGCTCAGACTTAAGCGCCTTGAAGGACAGTTTGATGACCGCTCAATACAGATCTACGGATATTTCAGAGAAAAGCTTGATTGGTACGATAGTGTGGATGGTACGAATTTAAGAAGACTATTTTATGAGGCTGTAAAAAAATACGGAAAGATTTAAGGAGCAACATTGATGAGATTTGAAGAAATTTTCTCTCCGGACAAGGTAGCTAAAATACCTGCGCACAGAACTATAGGTATTGATATAGGCTCGCGCCAGGCAAAAGCTGTCCTTCTTGCAGACGGAGAAGTGTATACAGCGATAATCCCGACAGGCTTTTTCATGAAAAAGACAGCTGAGGAGCTGCTTGAAAAACTGTTTGAACAGAGTGGACTAAAGATAGAAGATATCGATTATATTGTCGGAACGGGCTATGGTCGCATAGCGCTGCACTTTGATAACACACCGAATAAGATCGTTACAGAGATTTCCTGCCATGGTCTTGGAGCACATTTTCTTGGAAAAGATATTCATACTATCGTCGATATCGGAGGACAGGATTCCAAGGCAATCAGGATAGATCCTGAAAGCGGAAAAGTACTCGAGTTTGTTATGAATGACAAATGTGCTGCCGGAACAGGACGTTTCCTTGAAAAGTGCGCAGACATTCTCGGAGTGGATGTAACTGAGATCGGAGATCTGTCACTTAAAAGTGAGGTAGAGGAGAGCATCAACAGCCAGTGTATAGTTTTTGCTGAATCTGAGATTATTTCAGCCAGAGCAAAGGGCGTTCTTAGCAGTGATATAGCTGCCGGTGCACATGCTTCTGTGGCAAGAAGAGTGAGGAATCTTTTAAACCGGGTAGGTATTGAGCCCAACGTCCTTTTTACAGGTGGCGTATCAAACAATGTTGGAATGAGGAAGGCTTTGGAGAGAGTCCTTGGTTTTCCAATAGAAGTGTCAAAGCTTAATACAGTTTTTGCTGGAGCACTTGGAGCTGCGCTTTTTGGCGGACAGTATGCGGAAAGTGCCGCTAAAAAGAGGAATCAGGTAGAAACTACATTTTCACTGGATCTTTCTGACCTTGAGCATGCCGTTGAGAGAACGAAGGAAGAATATATCAAGAAGACAAACGGCAAGAAGAAAAATGTGGCATATCTCTGTAACTATACACCACTTGAGGTTCTTGCGGCAGCAGATGTTGCAGCTATACGTCTTTTTCATGTGGGGAGCAAAAAAGAGATCACCAGTGGCGAGATGTACACAAGAAGCGTATTCTGTGACCTTACCAAGGGCATCATCGGCGGGTTTATGGAAGAGAATCCACTTTATAAGGCAATTGACAAGGTCTACAGCTTTTATACATGTGATTGTATGAGAAAGTCAGGAGAAGTTCTTAACACTAACTTTGTTCCGACTACAGTATTCAACCTTCCGAGAATGACTTGGGAGGAAGATTCAAGAAAGCACTATGCAGATGAGATACGGGCCTTTAAGAAAGATCTTGAAACGCTAACCGGCGTGCCTATCGATGATGAGAAAGTAAGGGAAAATATCCACAAGTACAATGATGCAAAGAAAAAGCTTCGCATTATTTCTGAGTACAGAAAGAGAAAGAATCCTCCGGTCACAGGAATACAGTTCCAAAAGATGGCACAAAGCTACTTCTATCTTCCGGTGGATGAATTGCTTGTGCAGCTTGATCATATTCTTGAGCAGCTCAAAAATGCTCCTGAGGATATCGAGGACAATGCTCCGGTTCGCTTCCTTGTAACGGGAGGTATCCTGGCAGAAGGAGATGAAAAGCTCACTAGGATCGTAGAGGAGGAAGTTGGTGCAAGGATTGTAATCGAGGATAGTTGTTCGGGATACAGCCCATTTGCCTATGATCTTGAAGATGACGGTGAGTCTGATGTATATGATGAGCTTGCCACGGGGTATTTTGGGAAGGCGCCATGTGCAAGAATGTTCCCCATGGACAAGCGTCTTGATTTCACCGAGAAACTTGCAAAGGAGTACAACGTTGATGGAATCATTTACTACTATCTGAAATTTTGCCCCAGCTTTGGAATTGGTAAAGATCGCTTCACTAAGCGCTTCCAGGGAATCAATATTCCGATACTTGAACTTGCAACTGACTATTCTTCGAGTGACGCAGGACAGGTAAGAACAAGGGTAGAAGCATTTAAAGAAGTACTGGAAGAAAGGAAGTGATCGGCTATGTCAATGGATAATTTAAATGCACAGGAAAAGCATATTGTGTACAGCAGGGACGTACTTCATGCACATTCTAAAGGCGTGCAGAAGATTCTGGATCTGGAACTTCATTATATATCAGACTGCGAAGAGAGATACAGAAACGGTGAAAACATCGTATGGACGTCCTTTATGATAGATTCTCCTCTTGTATATGCCAGCGGCGCGATACCTCTGGCAACATCTGAGCTCAGCCGTCTTGGAAGTGAAGAGTGCGTGGAATTGTCAGAGGATCTTTTTCAGATACCACGCGACCTTTGCTCCATGGTAAAGACAATGCTTCCTGAGTTTTACCTGAGAAGGGATATTGGAGTAAAAAGAATTCTTCATACTTCAAAGAGCTGCGAGCCGATGAATGCCATATTCCAGCAGATCGTAAACTTTGGTTACGAAATGTTCGCGGTAGATTACGGATATCGCTATGATGATATGACTGAGGAGAGATTCAATACCTATGTTAAGTACATTTCAAATGAGTATTTAAAGGCTTCAAGATGGCTTAATCCTGAGGGAAAAGAGCTTGATCTTGATAGACTTCTCGAAGAGATGAAGAGATACAACAGGGTTGTTCGAAAAGTAAGGATCATAATGAATCTTCGCAGACAGCATAATACCTACATAAGAAGCCTGGCGACAATGTTTATGCTGATGGGCATCGGACATCTTTTCGGAAGACCTGATGAGTATGAGCTGGCTCTGGACTGGATTTTGGAGGAATTGTCAGAACTTAAGCCAGGCGAATTCCACGATCCGTCAAGAATACCTGTTGTGTGGAGCGGTGGCCGCGGAATGGAGTTTGGTGCGTATGAGGCTTTGGACAATGCAGGCGGCTTTACTGCAGCTTTCAGCATCAACAATTCATATCAGCTTGAATTTGATCTGTCTTTGCCGCCCCTTGAAGCTTTTGTAAAGTTCCAGGTTGGAGGCAGACATAGCGGAAGCTCTAATCCTGCCTGCCATGAACTTGAGAGAGCCTATGACGAAGTTGGTGCAAAGGGAATTGTTCAGTACACATTTAACGGGTGCTCATTCGGAGGTCCATCAAGTGAGCTTACACGTACCTATTTCAAGAAGCTTAACGTGCCGATGCTGACTATCGATTCTACCTATCAGGTTGGAGAGCCTAGCGGACAGACGCTTACAAGAGTGAAGGCATTTATGGAAATGCTGGCGTAATAACAATATGGAGGAGAAAGGTTTAGGCTATGGTTGAAATAAGTGATGTTTTGAACAAAAAAGAGGCTGATGCTCTTAAAGACGCCAGAGCTGTTGGAATTGACATAGGATCGAGGGCGACTAAAGGTGTTCTTTTATATGAAGGTAAGTTATACAGCACTCTTGTACCCAGTGGTGTATCCAGCAAGGAAACAGCAGCGCAGATCCTTGATGATCTGATCGCGCAGGCCGGAATAGGGTATGAAGATGTGGAATATTTGGTCGGAACAGGCTATGGACGAGTTGCCCTAGAGTTTAAGGATATTCCGAGCGAAGTTGTCACAGAGATTTCCTGCCACGCCATGGGAGCGCATTATCTAAATCCTGACACAAGAACTATTTTGGATATAGGAGGACAGGATTCAAAAGCTATCAAGGTTGATGCGCTGACGGGGAAGGTTGTTGAATTTATCATGAATGATAAATGTGCAGCAGGAACCGGGAGATTCTTGGAGAAAGTAGCTCTTTTACTGGAACTTGATCTTGAAGAATTTGGAGAGGCTGCTGTAAAGAGTAAAAATCCGGCTGACATAAGCAGCCAGTGCGTTGTGTTTGCGGAATCAGAGGTCATCTCCTATAAGGCACAGGGAATTCCAAGAGAGGATATAGCAGCCGGAATTCATCTTGCTACAGCCAGACGTGTAAAAAATCTTCTGAAAAAAGTGGGGCTTGATGACACGATTCTTTTTACCGGAGGAGTATCCCAGAATCCCGGAATGAGAAAAGCAGTAAAAGAAGTACTCGGCATGGAACTTGGAATTACAAAACTTGACGCGACACTTGCGGGAGCCCTTGGTGCTGCAATATATGCGTATGACTACGCGAAGAAGATTCGTTTGAGCTATGGTGGTGGTCTATAAGATGAAGAAGAAAAAGCTTTCTGATTATAAAATAGTTGGAGTCCTTATTCCGGTTATCCTGGTCCTTTTGTGGCAGCTTGCAGGAATAATGGGCAATCTTAATGAGGCAATAATTCCGACTCCGCAAAAACTGTTTAAGGTGTTTGGGGAAGTTATTGGCAACGGGGCCCTTCTTAAGCATACTATTAAAAGCTTGAGACGCGTGCTTTTGGGATATCTTGTCGGTGCAGCCTGTGGTGTTTCACTTGGTATAATCCTCGGCTTGTCTCCACTTTTTAAAAGGCTCTTTTCTGTGATATTGGAGCTTCTAAGGCCGGTTCCGATCCTTGCGTGGGTTCCGGTACTGATACTTTTTGTGGGCATCGGTGAGGAATCCAAGATAATTGCTATAGCAATAGGAAGTTTTTGGTCAATCCTCTTAAATACTACAGATGGCGTAATGAATGTGGATGTAAAGTATAAAGAGGTAGCCCGGATTTTTTCCAAAACAAGGCTGGATACCATTTATCAGGTTGTTTTACCTGCAGCTCTTCCGACGATATTTACCGGACTCAGGATTGGAGTGGGGTCTGCCTGGCTCAGCGTTATTGGCTCAGAAATGATTGCGTCATCAGCGGGGCTTGGCTATTACATCTCTTACAATCGTGAAATGATGAAACCGGCGCACATGTACGTCGGGGTGGTGACTATCGGCGTGATCGGCTGGCTTATAAATATCTTGATAAGAAGAATCGAGAGCAGAGCGCTCAGGTGGAATATAAGAGGAAAAGAGTGATGAGTAACAGGGAAATAGCGCTTGAAATAAGCCATTTGAATAAAAAGTTCGAAGTTGACGGGGAAGTTGTGCAGGCTCTTGAGGATATCAATCTTACAATCAATAAAGGTGAGTTTGTCAGTATTGTCGGAGCGAGTGGCTGTGGAAAGAGTACGCTTCTTAGGATCATCGGGGGACTTGAAAGCAAAACTGACGGAAGTATTCAAAGTGGCGGAAAAGAGATAGTTGATACCGGCGAGGAGCGTGGAATGGCTTTTCAGGAGTCGCGGCTTTTCCCGTGGCTGACCATTGAAAAAAACGTGCTCTTTGGGCTTTCTTACAGCGAAAAGAAAAAACTCTCAAAAAAGGAGCAGAGAGAAAGAGCATACAACTATCTTGAACTTGTAGGGCTTTCGGATTTTGGCAGGGCATATCCAAACCAGCTTTCAGGAGGCATGCAGCAGAGAGTCAGTATTGCCAGGGCGCTTATAGAAAATCCTGAGATACTTCTTTTGGACGAGCCCTTTGGAGCTCTGGATGCGCTTACGAGAATGAATATGCAGGAGGAAATCCAGCGAATCTGGGAACATGAGAAAAAGACAATGATGCTTGTAACTCATGATATTGAGGAGGCGGTATATTTAAGCGACAGGATAATAGTTTTTTCTTCACGCCCCGGAAAGATTATTAAGACAGTAAATGTATCCCTTCCAAGGCCAAGGTACAGAAGCTCAGGTGAGTTTGTTGAGATAAAAAAATCGATCCTTAAGGAATTCTTTAAGGAACAGGATAGAAATGATGACTATATCATCTGAAATGTAATGAGAATAATCAAAAAAATTTACCCCGGAAAGGTCGGACCAAGGAAAAATGGTCCGGCCTTCTTCATATTTATTATGTAATTTTTTGTGTCGCAAGTATTAGGGTAATAAAGGCAAAATGTGGTAAGAAAATGGAACTACCTCAAAGTAAAATTTAAACTACAGAAAATTGACTATTTTATGAAGAGGTAATGTATGAACAGACAAGAAGCAAGAAAACGCGCTAAAGAGCTTGTTGCTAAAATGACTGTAGAAGAAAAAGCTTCGCAGCTTCGTTATGATGCTCCTGCTATAGACAGACTCGGCATTCCTGCATATAACTGGTGGAATGAGGCACTTCACGGAGTGGCAAGAGCGGGCACAGCTACAATGTTCCCACAGGCAATCGGACTGGCAGCAGCATTTGATGAGGAACTCATGAAGGAAATCGGTGAGATCACATCAACTGAGGCTCGCGCCAAGTACAACGAGCAGTCCAAGAGAGAGGACAGAGACATTTATCAGGGACATACTTACTGGGCTCCTAACGTTAATATCTTCCGTGACCCACGTTGGGGAAGAGGACATGAGACTTATGGTGAGGACCCATATCTTACCAGCACACTTGCAGTTCCTTTTATCAAGGCAATGCAGGGTGACGGCGAATACATGAAGGTTGCAGCTTGTGCCAAGCACTTTGCTGTACACTCAGGCCCTGAGGGCGAGAGACATTTCTTTGATTCCAAGGCTTCCAAGAAGGATCTCGAGGAGACATACCTTCCTGCTTTCGAGGC
>JAEEGL011063730.1_pt1 | contig 20660 bp, 16 predicted proteins | sample 9134231 | NCBI WGS metagenome assembly JAEEGL01 (sample SAMN16246548, study PRJNA631951) | gut metagenome | biome: gut microbiome; feature: rumen; material: fiber-attached | host: Bos | place: Iran: Karaj | collected 2018-10
GACACCACCGTCGTGCTCGGCAGTGCGATCCTCGGCAAGCCGCATGACCGCGCCGACTGCGTGCGCATGCTGACGGCGCTCTCCGGGCAGACGCACCGCGTCATCACGGGGACGGCATTTGTCGCCGGCGGAAAAACGCGCTCGTTTTCCGAGGTCACTGAGGTGACATTTTTCGGGCTCTCCCCCGCGGAGATCGCCGCCTATGCCGATTCCGGCGAGCCCTATGACAAGGCGGGCGGCTACGGCATTCAGGGGCAGGGCGCACTACTGGTCGAGCGCATCTGCGGCGACTACTGCAATGTCGTCGGGCTGCCGGTCGCAAGGCTCGCAAGGCTGCTGCGGACCTTCGGCATCCTGAAATGAGCGCTGCGCCCGAAATCGGGCTTGACAATCTCACAGGAATCAGGTAAAATAGACCTTGTGTGCAGGATGCGGCAAAGCGATGCCGCAAATCCCGATTCCGATTTGTGCGCCCGCAGTCAGAGCAGCTGATCGGGTTCTCATGCGCGGTTTCCCGCGCCGCTCATCCATTCGCCTGCGGCGTTTTCCTGCGGGCTTGACCCATATATAACAGAAAGGATCACGGTATGGTTATTTTAGATGATATCAAAAACGAGCTTGTCAACGCGCGCCCGGAGGTCAAGGAGCTCGGAGAGGTGCTGCAGATCGAGCGCTCGAAGCAGGAGCTCGCCGACATGAAAAAGCAGATGGAATACGAGGGCTTCTGGGACGACCACGAGAAGGCGCAGAAGGTCACGCAGAAGTGCAACACGCTCGAGCGCAAGATCGAGAACTATGAGCGTCTGGTCGCGCTGCTGGAGGACACCATCGCGCTGATCGAGCTCTGTATTGAGGAGGGCGACGATTCCTCGACCGATGAGATCGTCGCGGATGCGGCAAAATTCCGCGAGCAGCTCGAAGCCGAAAAGCTCAAGACGCTGCTGACCGGCGAATACGACAACTCCAACGCGATCCTGACGATTCACGCGGGCGCGGGCGGCACCGAGGCGCAGGACTGGTCGCAGATGCTCTACCGCATGTACAACAAATACGCCGAGCGCCACGGCTTCAAGGTCGATCTGCTCGACTGGCTCGACGGCGACGAGGCGGGCATCAAGTCCGCGTCCTTCATGGTGCAGGGCGAGAATGCCTACGGCTTCCTGAAATCCGAGGCGGGCGTGCACCGTCTGGTGCGCATTTCCCCGTTTGACGCCTCCGGGCGCAGACACACGTCGTTCTCGGCAGTCGAGGTCATGCCAGAGCTGTCCGATGACGTCGAAGTCGAGATCCGCCCCGAGGATATCGAGATGCAGGTCTACCGTTCCTCCGGCGCGGGCGGTCAGCACATCAACAAGACGAGCTCCGCGGTGCGCCTGACGCATCTCCCGACGGGCATCGTCGTCTCGTGCCAGACGCAGCGCAGCCAGTTCCAGAACAAGGACTACTGCATGAAGATGCTCCGTGCAAAGCTGGTCGAGATCAAGGAGCGCGAGCATCTCGAAAAGATCTCCGATATCAAGGGCGTGCAGCTCAAGATCGAGTGGGGCAGCCAGATCCGCTCCTATGTGTTCATGCCGTATACACTCGTGAAGGACGTGCGCACCGGCTGCGAGACCGGCAATGTGCAGGCGGTCATGGACGGCGACCTCGACAATTTCATCAACGCCTATCTCAAGGCGCTCTCGCACGGCACGCTCAAGGCGGCTTCTGCGGCTTCTGACGACTGACAGACAGAGGAATCGTATCATGAGAAGACAGCTTTTGGCAGTGACTCTGCTCTCTGCAGTGCTCCTTTCCGCCTGCGGGAGCGCACCGGCGGAAAGCATCAAAGAGGACTCCTCGGCGGCGGAGACAACAACGACTGCCACGGAGACCGCCGAGGCAAAGGGAGAAACACCCGCAGACCCGGCAGTCACAGCAGAGCCGGTCAGTGAAAAAACAGCGGACGCAAACTGCTTTTCCACGCCGTTTGAGGGCATTTCTCTCGGCATGAAGATCGGCGAAATCCGCGGCGTGCTCGGCAGCGAGGCAAAACACGACACGGAGCTTGCGAATCCGCTGCTTGCGGAATGGTATGACTTCGATGCCGACAGCGTGACGGTCTTCGGAACGGAATTTCAGATTCCGTGCTATATAACCTGCTATCTGGACGGAAACGGATATCTTTCTCAATGCAGTGTCACGCTGGGCAAGCACCACGACAGTTCCTCCTCCGTATATTCTGATGCCGCTGCACAGCAAGCGGACAAGGACAAGCTCTATGCGCTGATCTGTGCGCACGATGGCAAACCGGTCAAAACAGAGGAGGGCTTTGTCGGAGACGACACCCAGTATACATGGTACAGCAGCAACAATACGGAAATTTATCTGACCGGCAGCGCTGCGCTCTGGGGAATCGAGGGCGAAACTGTGAATCTGCTGAGCACCTCCTGCGCGGACACTGACGGCAATCAGCGCACCTATTCCGAAGCCGCAGGCATAGCCGTGAAATCCGGCGGTTCCTCGTCAACAAGCAGTTCCGGCGGGAAAAAGAAATCCTCCGATTCGCTCGCAGAGGGCGAATACTGGTGCTGCGGCAAGAACGACACCTGCAAGAACAAAACCTACAGCCCCACGGACCTCTACTGCCATTCCTGCGACCCCGACGACAACAACATCGAGGGCGACCAGAGAAAGAGCTCGGGCGGCAAGATCACCGACCGCGACGGAAACGGCAAAGTCGATGAGGACGACTGGGAGAAGGCATGGAAGGAATATCTCAACGACCATATGAATTGAAACAGCAGCGCCCCGCACAGAAATCCGTGCGGGGCGTTCGTATGTGATATGGGCGAAATCACAGCATTTCCGCGATGTCGAGAATGAGCCGCTCGGTCTTCGTCCAGCCGAGGCAGGGGTCGGTGATCGACTTGCCGTAGCAGCCGCCGTCGACCTTCTGTGCGCCGTCCTCAATGTAGCTCTCGATCATGAAGCCCTTGACCAGCTTCTGAATCTGCGGATTGTAGCGGCAGTTGTGCAGCACCTCCTTGACGATGCGGGGCTGCTCCAACGGGTTCTTGCCGGAATTGGCGTGGTTCGTGTCGATGATGACCGCCGGATTGCTCAGCTCGGTTGCCGCATAGAGGTCTGCCAGATGCGCAAGGTCCTCGTAGTGATAATTCGGCAGCGACTGCCCGTGCTTGTTCATGTAGCCGCGCAGGATCGCATGTGCAAAGGGGTTGCCCTGCGAGTGGACCTCCCACCCGCGATAGATGAACGTATGCGCACTCTGTGCCGCCGTGATCGCGTTCATCATGACCGAGAGATCGCCTGCTGTGGGGTTCTTCATGCCGACCGGGCAGGACAGACCGCTCGAGACCAGTCTGTGCTCCTGATTCTCGACCGAGCGTGCACCGACCGCGACATACGCGAGCAGGTCGTCCAGATAGCGGTGATTGTCCGGATAGAGCATTTCATCGGCGCAGGAGAAGCCGGTCTCCTTCAGCGCGCGCATGTGCAGCTCGCGGGTCGCGAGAATGCCCTTGAACATATCGGGCTTGCCCTGCGAATCGGGCTGGTGCAGCAGACCCTTATAGCCGGCGCCGGTCGTGCGCGGCTTGCCGGTGTAAATGCGCGGGATGATGAAGATCTCGTCCTTCACCTGCTCCTGCACCTTCGCGAGGCGCGTGCAGTAATCGAGCACGGCATCGGGGTTATCCGCCGAGCACGGTCCGATGATCAGCAGCAGACGGCGGTCGGTGCCCGCGAAGATGCTGTTGATGATCTCCGCACGCTCCGAAACGGTCTTCTGCATCTCCGGCGTGACCGGATACATCTCTTTGGTTTCCTTCGGAATCGTCAGCTTGCGTTCAAATTCCATGTTCATCATGGTAAAAGCTCTCCTTCGATATGCGTTTTCTGTCCGGGCATGTCTGTCTGTATTCTGATTATACTACTTTTCCGCTGGAATGTCAACACTTTAACGCGAAAAAGCGTTAAATCGCTAAATTTTCTTGCCGTTCAGTTATCGCTTTCATACAGCTTGCCGTCAAAATAAACCAGCAGCAGTGCCGCAGCGCCGTCATAGACATTCTCGCCGAGCACCTCTGCCTGTGTCTCCCAGCCGACATCCGCGACATCCTGCACGACGGTCTCGACATTCGGCATATCGTCGAGCGGGCGGATGTCGTTCTCGACCATCTCCTCAAGCACACCCGAGGATTCATCCACGATCTGCCATGCCTTCTCGCTGACCTCCGTAACCGGGAGCTTTTTCGTGAGCGCAGACACAAAGGCTTTGATGCCGTCCTCCCGGCGCGGCAGTTCGCCGGATTCGATCATCCGGTCGATCAGCGGTGCTGCGGCTTCACTGTAGACGAGGTCGGCTTTGTAGGTCATTTCCCAGAAGCCGCAGAACCGGATAAACGGGTCGTCCGAGCGGCTGAGTGCGAGCAGCGCGAGAAAATCCGCCTCATTCTCCTTGTAGTAGCCCTTGTGGTGCGAGAGCTCGTGCGCATCGAGCACCGGCTGATAGACCGGCGACAGGCTGTAGCGCACATGCGTCGCCTCGGTGGTGTAGGGATAGGTGAAGCCGCCGATGCCCATGCGGTCAAGCAAATCGGAGCAGAGCGAGGTCTTCACCGGCGGATAGTAGCCGCTGAGCAGCGGATATTCCGACGCCATCGCCTGCATCGCGCCGATCATCAGAGCGGTGCGCTGCGTCTCATCCGGGAAGATGATATGCCCGTTTTCATCGGTCGGCACCAGCTCTGCCGCCTCGTTCACGCCCTTGTAGACATACTCGCGGAAGGTGTAGACCTCGTCAAACGAGTAGCTCTTGTCGGTGCGGACATTCTGCCCGAGCACCGACCCGCGGAACGGGATCAGCCAGTTGGTGACATAGAGCGTCAGCACGACCGTGAAGGTCATCAGCATCGCCTTGTACCAGCCCTTCGCAAAGCGCCGGCAGCCCTCGCGGCGGCGTCTGAACGGCAGCAAAATCAGGAAGATCAGGCAGAGCAGCACGAGCAGCACGCCGATGTAGAGCAGAATCTCGCCGAGCGGAAACGGAATCCCGGCGGTCAGCCATCCGAGCCCGTCTGCGATATGCGCATAGACATGCAGCGCGTACCAGTCGCAGAAGGGCGTGACAAAGCTCAGCCCGACGCCGACGAGAATGACCGCAGTCAGCACGAGTACGATGCGCCAGAAGGCAGTGATTTTTTTCATAAGGTGTACCCCCGCTTTCACAGTGATACTAACAGTATACCGGAAAGCGCGAAGAATGTCAATATTTCGGCGCAAAGCCCGAACCGGTAAATTCTGCTGACAGCAGCGCGGAAACAGCGGCAGGAGTGACAGCGGCGGAACAGTTCCTGCCTCCTGACTCCTGCCTTTGCACTGTGTTCCGAATTCAGTCTTCCGCAGCCGTGATCGCCTGCTTCATTTCCTTCACAAAGGCGCCGACGAACGGGGCGGCATCTCTGCCGTGCTCGCCGATCAGCCGGACGATCGCCGAGCCGACGATCACGCCGTCGGCGCATTTTGCCATGTCCGCCGCCTGCTGCGGGTTGGAGATGCCGAAGCCGACCGCACACGGAATCGACGTGTTTTCGCGGATTTTTGCGGTCATGCCGGCAATGTTGCTGTTGATCTGTGCGCGCTCACCGGTCACGCCGAGGCTCGAGACCACATACAGAAAGCCCTCTGCGTCCGCGGCGATCTCCGCGATGCGGTTCTCGGAGGTCGGTGCGATCAGCGAAATGAAATCGACCCCCTCCGCGCGGAATGCCGGCGCAAATTCGTCCTTCTCCTCGTGCGGCACATCGGGCAGGATCAGCCCGTCAATGCCGATCTCGGCGCACTTCTTCGCAAAGCGCGCAATGCCGTAGGAGAAAATCACGTTCGCATAGGTCATGAACACCAGCGGAACGGTCACATCGCGGCGGAGCTCCTGCACAAACGCGAAAATTTTGTCCGTCGTCACGCCGTTTGCCAGTGCGCGGACATTCGCGCTCTGAATGACCGGACCCTCTGCGGTCGGGTCGGAGAACGGGATGCCGAGCTCGATGAGGTCTGCGCCGTTTGCAGCCATTTCGCGGACGATCTTCCCGGTCGTTTCCAGATCGGGGTCGCCGCAGGTGATGAACGGGATAAATGCCTTGCCGTTTTTGAAGGCGTCTGCGATCTTACTCATGGATATCCTCCCCTCTGTAGCGCGCGATCGCGGCACAGTCCTTGTCGCCTCTGCCGGAGACCGTGATGACGATGATCTTGTCCTTGCCCATTTCCGGCGCGATCTTCATCGCGTGCGCGACGGCATGTGCCGATTCGATCGCCGGAATGATGCCCTCTGTCCGCGAGAGGAACTCGAATGCGTTGACCGCCTCGTCGTCGGTGACCGGCACATATTCCGCTCTGCCGATGTCGTGCAGATAGGCGTGCTCCGGACCGACGCCCGGATAATCGAGCCCCGCCGAGATCGAATAGACCGGCGCGATCTGCCCGTACTGGTCCTGACAGAAATAGGACTTCATGCCGTGGAAAATGCCGACGCTGCCGGTGTTGACGGTCGCAGCGGTCTCGAAGGTGTCGATGCCGCGCCCTGCCGCCTCACAGCCGATCAGCCGCACGCCCGGGTCGTCAATGAAGTGATAGAAGGTGCCGATCGCGTTGGAGCCGCCGCCGACACATGCCATGACCGCATCGGGCAGTCTGCCCTCCTTCTCCATGATCTGCTGCTTGATCTCGCGGGAAATGACCGCCTGAAAATCGCGCACGATCGTCGGGAACGGGTGCGGACCCATGACCGAGCCGAGGCAGTAATGCGTGTCGGCAATGCGGTTTGTCCACTCGCGCATCGCCTCAGAGACAGCGTCCTTCAGCGTTGCCGTGCCGCTCGTGACCGGGATGACCTCCGAGCCGAGCAGACGCATGCGGTAGACATTCAGTGCCTGCCGCTCGGTGTCCTCCTTGCCCATGAACACGACACATTCCATGCCCATGAGTGCGGCAGCGGTTGCCGTCGCGACGCCGTGCTGCCCCGCGCCGGTCTCCGCGATGAGGCGGGTCTTGCCCATTTTCTTCGCGAGCAGCGCCTGCCCGAGCACATTGTTGATCTTGTGTGCGCCGGTGTGGTTCAGGTCCTCGCGCTTGAGATAGATCTTCGCGCCGCCGAGGGTCTCGGTCAGCTTTCTTGCGAAATAGAGCCGCGACGGACGGTTTGCATACTCATTGAACAGCTCCGTCAGCTCCGCGTTGAACGCGGGGTCGTTCTTGTAGAAGTTGTAGGCTTCCTCGAGCTCAATGACGGCATTCATCAGCGTTTCAGGGATATACTGACCGCCGTGAATACCGAATCTTCCTTTTGGATTAGTCATATTTTTCCTCCTGTTTCTTGTCTGCTTCCATATACACCGTTATATCAACCCGTCGGGATACTGCTTTCCGTGCAGATACACGCCCGCACAGATCACCGCGGTCAGCAACAGATCGCCGGGGAGATCAAAGCAGAAGTCGGTGAAGTTGCCGAGCACATGCAGGAAAATCGCGACGGGCAGCAGCTTTTTGCAGCCCTCATAGTGCACCGCACGCGCGACCAGCACCGACAGCGCCGTGTGCGTCGCCAGATTGAGCACCTGCCCGAGCGTCACGGCAAGAAGCGTGAGCCAGCCCTGCTGTGCATATGCTTCGAGATGCTCGCCGGTCATCGCGGATGCTTCATACAAAATCCTGAACTGCATCACCGCGGACATGACCGTCTCCGCGCCGCCGTGCCCGAGCCCGTAGCAGAGGGCATCAGTCAGGGTGTCACGCCCCGGGATCCCGTACTTCATCGCGATATAGCGCCCGCACTCCTCAAACACCGCCCCGACGAACCAGACCGTCAGCCATTTGCCCGTGAGCGATTCCGCAGCCGGGGTCAGCATGCTGCGCACCATCTGCCGCGGCAGCAGAATCAGCATGACCGTGATAAAGCCGGTGAACATCGGGAAAAAGCCTGTGCCGTGCTTTCTGTGCAGATACGCATATCCCGCAAACGGCATGATCAGCAGGAGCAGCCCTCGCAGAAAGAACAGGAACATCTGCCCCGATGAAAAAACGATCTCCTGTGTGCTGTCCATGTCACTCACCCCGTCTGTCGGACGATCTCTGCAAACCGCCGGATCTTCTCAGGGTCCTTCTGCCCGTCGGTCTCGATCCCTGAGCTGACGTCGATGCCGTAAGGGTGCAGCATACCGATTGCGGCTGCCGCGTTGTCCGGGTTCAGCCCGCCCGCGAGAAAATAGGGGCGCGGGAATCCTTTGAGCAGCGACCAGTCAAAGGTCTGCCCGGTGCCGGTGCCCGAATCGAGCAGCACCAGATCGGCGTCGGACTGCGCCGCTTTTTGAGCATCCTCCGCGGACTGAATGCGGAATGCCTTGATGACCGGCAGCGTGCAGACGCGCCGAAGCTGCAGGATATAGGCGTCGTCCTCAGTGCCGTGCAGCTGCACGAGCTGAATGATATCCCGCGCGGCAAACGCCGTGATCTGCGCGATCTGCGCGTTGACAAACACGCCGACCGCCGGAATCTGCCGGTCGAGCGCGCGGCGAATCTCCGACGCTGTCTCCGGCGTGACCGATCTGCGGAACCCGGGCGAGAGTATCATGCCCGCGAGCTCCGGGCGCACCGCGCTGACTGCCTCCGCATCGGCTGCGCGCATCAGCCCGCAGAGCTTGAGCCTTGTCATCGCGATTTTCCCTTCAGCTCTCTGAGCTTTGCGCGCTTGTCGGGGGCGCGCATCAGCGTCTCGCCGACCAGCACGGCATCTGCACCGGCAGCGCGCGCATTCGCGATATCCGCGGCGGTCTGCATGCCGCTCTCGACGACAAACAGCGTGCCTGCGGGGACATTCTTCCGCAGATTCGCCGCGTGGGAGGGGTCAACGGAAAAATCGCGCAGATTGCGGTTGTTCACGCCGATGATGCGCGCACCGGCGTTCAGTGCCGTTTCGATCTCGGCTTCGTCGTGCGCCTCGACCAGCGCCGACAGCCCGAGCGAATCCGCGATGCTGAGATATTCGCGGAGCTCTGCGGGCGACAGAATCGCACAGATCAGCAGCACTGCCGCAGCGCCGAGCAGCTTTGCCTCGTAGATCATGTACGGGTCAACCGTGAAATCCTTGCGCAGGCAGGGCGTATACACGGTCGCGGCAATCTCGCGGAGGTATTCGTCGGAGCCGAGGAAGAAATCGGGCTCAGTCAGCACCGAGATGCAGTCGGCGCCGGCGGATTCATATTCCCGCGCAATGTCGAGATACGGGAAATCCGGCGCGATCAGCCCCTTCGAGGGCGATGCCTTCTTGCACTCGCAGATGAACGCGATCTCCTCCGCCTCGTCGACTCTTGCCTCGATCGCACGTGCAAAGCGGAAGGGACGCCGCGGGAGCTGCTCTGCCAGAATCCGCACGGACGAAAGCGAGCGCTGCTGCTTTGCCCTTTCGACGCGCGCCCTTGCGTGCTCTGCAAGGGTCTGTAAGATATCGCTGCTCACTTGTTCGACTCCGCAGCAAACTGCTCGAGCTTCTGCATCGCAGCGCCGCTGTCGATCAGCTCTGCGGCAAGCTGCACGCCCTCAGCCATGCTGTCCGCAGCACCGCCGATGTAAAGCGCGGCGCCTGCATTCATCAGCACGGCGGCGCGCTTGCCGCCCTGCTCGGCACCGGAGAGGATCGCTCTGGTGATCGCGGCGTTCTCTGCGGGGTCGCCGCCGACCAGCTCGGATTTGTCGCAGCGCGCCAGACCGAAGTCCTCGGGCGCGAGCGTGTAGGTCTTCTTCTCCGTGCCGCGGAATTCGCAGACGAGCGTGTCGCAGCTGACGGAAATCTCGTCGAGGCGGTCAAGCCCGTAGACGACCATGCCGCGCCTGATGTTCAGCCTGATCAGCACGTCGGCGATCGGCTCGACCAGCGCTGCATCGTAGACGCCGATAACGACGAGCTCTGCATTTGCCGGGTTCGTCAGCGGTCCGAGGATATTGAAGACCGTGCGCACGCCGAGCTCGCGGCGGATCGCACCGACATATTTCATCGAGAGGTGATAGGTCTGCGCGAAGCAGAAGCACATGCCGACGGTCTCGAGCAGCTCCTTTGCCTTTTCGGGCTTCTGCACGATGTTGACGCCCAGTGCCTCGAGGCAGTCCGCCGCGCCGCACTTCGAGGACGCCGCACGGTTGCCGTGCTTTGCGACCTTCACGCCGCCTGCCGCCGCGATGATCGCGGAGGTCGTGGAGATGTTGAAGCTCTGTGCGTTGTCGCCGCCGGTGCCGACGATCTCGAGCACCTCAAAATCGTGGTCGACATGCAGTGCATGCTCGCGCATCGCCGCCGCACAGCCCGAGATCTCGTCGATCGTCTCGGACTTCGTGCTCTTGGTGGAGAGCGCCGCCAGAAACGCGGCGTTCTGGGTCGGGGTGGTCTTGCCGTCCATGATCTCGTTCATCACGGTATAGGCTTCGTCAAAGGTCAGGTCCTTCTTGTCAACGATCTTCTTAATCGCTTCTGCAATCATTTTCGGTTCCTCCGTTTCAGGCTTTGCTGCGGGCTTTGCCGCTGGCTTCGTTTCGTACACAGCTGCTCCGTCGTTCCGCACTGCATGTGTACCCTGCAGGAAGTTTGTCAGGATCTGACCGCCCAGCGGCGTCAGAATGGATTCGGGATGGAACTGCACACCGTAGACCGGCATGCTTTCGTGCTGCACTGCCATGATCTCGCCGTCCTCGGTGCGTGCGGTGACATGCAGGCAGGCGGGAACGGTGTCCGCCTGTGCCGCGAGCGAGTGGTAGCGCGCAACTGCAAAGCGCTCGGGCATGTCGCGGAAGAGCACCGAGCCGGTGTCCGCCAGAACGGTCGACTGCTTGCCGTGCATGAGCTGTTTTGCGTGGACGATCGCCGCGCCGAATGCCGCGCAGATCGCCTGATGCCCGAGGCAGACGCCGAGGATCGGGATTTTCGCGCCGAGCTGCTTTACGACGTCGATGATGACGCCGGCATCCTGCGGGCGCCCCGGACCGGGCGAGAGAATGATGTGCGAGGGGTTCAGTGCCGCGATCTCCGCGACGGTCATCGCGTCATTGCGGATGACCTTGATGTCGCCGCAGCGCTCTCCGAGCATCTGATACAGATTGTAGGAGAAGCTGTCGTAGTTGTCAATCAGCAGTATCATCGTTCAGTTCCTCCGCTTCCTTCAGAGCACGCACAACGGCTGCCGCCTTGTTGATGCACTCCTGATATTCGTTTTCCGGCACGGAATCGGCAACGATGCCCGCGCCGCTGCGTACAAACACGCGGTCGTTCTTGCGGTAGGCAATGCGGATCGCAATGCAGGTGTCAAGGTCGCCGCAGAAGGACAGATAGCCGATCGCGCCGCCGTAGATGCCGCGCTTGGCGCCCTCCAGCTCGCCGATGAGCTGGCATGCGCGAATCTTCGGCGCGCCCGAGAGCGTGCCCGCGGGGAGCACGGCATTCACCGCGTCGATCGCGTCGCAGTCGGGTCTGATCTCGCCGCGCACTGCCGAGCCGATGTGCATGACATGCGAATAGCGCGCGATCTCGTGATATTTTTCAACAGTCACCGAGCCGAATTTGCTGACGCGCCCGAGGTCATTGCGCCCGAGGTCGACGAGCATATTGTGCTCGGCAAGCTCCTTTTCGTCCGCGAGGAGCTCCTTCTCGAGTGCGAGGTCCTCCTCGGGGGTCGCGCCGCGTCTGCGGGTGCCCGCGAGCGGGTAGGTGTGCAGCACGCCGTTTTCGAGCTTGACCAGCGTTTCCGGCGATGCGCCCGCGACCTCGACATCCGTGCCCGAGAAATAGAACATATAGGGCGACGGGTTCACGGTGCGCAGCACGCGGTAGGCGTTGAGCAGCGTGCCCTCAAACGGGGCGGAGAAGCGGTTCGAGAGCACGATCTGGAAGATATCGCCCTCGGTGATATAGTGCTTTGCCTTCTCGACCATCGCGCAGTAGGCGTCGCGGTCAAAGAGCGATGTGAGTTCACCGGTCATGCGGCTTTTGGGCTCCCTTGCGCGCTCGCCGTGCAGCACGAGGTCTGCCATCTGCCGGAGCGCGAGCACTGCCCGGTTGTATTCCGGCTCAAAGCTGTCAAGGCGGATATTCGCGATCAGCAGAATACGCTGGCGGAAGTGGTCAAAGGCGATCACGCGGTCAAAGAGCATCAGGTCCAGATCGCGGAACTGATCAGGGTCGTCGGTCGCGGTGCGGGTTGTCGGCTCCTGATAGCCGAGATAGTCGTAAGAGAAATAGCCGACCAAGCCCCCCGTGAACGGCGGCAGACCCTCGCGCTTGGGGCTTTTGTACTCCCGCAGGAGCTGCCGCAGACAGGCGCCCGGGTCGTCGGTCTCCATCTCGAGCTCCCCGACGCGCATTTTGCCGTTGAGGCAGGTGATCTCGAGCTTCGGGTCATACCCGAGGAAGGTATAGCGCCCGCTCGTGCCGTGCTCCGTGACGGATTCGAGCAGGTAGGTGTGTGCGGAAACATGCTTCAGTGCGCGGAGCACGTCGGTCGGCGTGACCGAATCGGCAAGCAGCTCACAGGAGAGCGGCAGCACGCGGTATTCGCCCTGCGCAGCGATCTGCCGCACCTCATCGAGTGTCGGTGTGATTTTCATTGAATATGGCTCCTTTCGTGGTTGAATGTTCGGGATGTACGAAGGCGCCATCGTTTTCCCGGTGAACGAAACATCAAAACCGCTCCTTTGCAATAAAATAAACCCGTCCTCAACTCAAACAGTCAAGGACGGGTCTGCTTTGCAAACTCGCGGTGCCACCTTGATTCATTCTCCCGCTCTCACGGGAAAATGCACTTTTGCGGGATACCAGCATATCCCTGACAACTGACGTATGTCTGCACGTCGCAGTTTTCCCGGCATCTGCCGACTGCGCCCTCCGCGGGCCATTTGATGTACTGTATTCCGTCCGGCTCTCAGCGTATCCGGGCTCTCTGTGGGATCATATACACCTTTATCTCCGCATCAACGGTTTGCTGTGTAGATTTATTGTAGCACGAATTGCGGCATTTGTCAAGACCCCAAGCGAAAAAAGTTTGAATGCAGACAGAAAAGTGAGAAATGAGAAACGGCAAGTTAGGAGTGAGCAGTGAGGAGGGAGGAGTTGTTCCGTCACCTTCACGCCTGCCGCGAACATGCGATACCGCCATTATTCGTTATTCTTTATTCGTTATTCTTTATTCTTTTCATTTTCTCATTTCTCATTTCTCATTCCTCATTTCTAACTTCTAACTTCTCATTTTTCTTGACAGAAAGCACGGAATCTGATATAATAGTAGTGAATAGAGTATGAAACGGAGGATGCTCCCTTTGGCAAACCAGAATATCCGGAATTTCAGCATCATCGCACATATCGATCACGGCAAGTCCACCCTTGCCGACCGTATTCTCGAGAAAACCTGCGCCGTCGCAGAGCGCGACATGGAGGCGCAGCTGCTCGACAGCATGGACATCGAGCGCGAGCGCGGCATCACGATCAAGGCGCGCGCCGTCGCCCTCGACTACACCGCGAAGGACGGTCAGACCTATCGGTTCAACCTGATCGACACCCCCGGTCACGTCGATTTCAACTATGAGGTCAGCCGCTCCCTCGCCGCCTGTGAGGGCGCGCTGCTCGTCGTCGACGCCTCGCAGGGCATCGAGGCGCAGACGCTCGCGAACACCTATCTCGCCGTCGAGGCAGACCTCGAGATCGTGCCGGTCATCAATAAGATCGACCTGCCCTCCGCGATGCCCGACCGCGTCGCCGAGGAGATCGAATCGGTCATCGGCATCCCCGCGATGGACGCCCCGCGCGTCTCCGCGAAGACCGGCATCAACATCGAGGAGGTTCTGGAGCGCATCGTGACGGATATCCCCGCGCCGCAGGGCGACGAGGACGCACCGCTGCAGGCGCTGATCTTCGACAGCTATTACGATTCCTACAAGGGCGTCATCATCTATGTCCGCGTCAAGGAGGGCACGGTGAAGACCGGCGACCGCATCCGGCTGATGGCGACCGGTGCGGAGTTCCAGATCGTCGAGGCAGGCGTGATGAGCGCGACCGACCATATCAACAAGGGCATTCTCCGCGCCGGAGAGGTCGGCTATCTCACCGCCTCGATCAAGAGCATCGGCGACACCAGAGTCGGCGACACGGTCACGCTCGCGGACAACCCCTGCACTGAGCCGCTCCCGGGCTACCGCAAGGTCGCCCCGATGGTCTTCTCGGGTATCTATCCCGCAGACGGCGCGCACTACAACGATCTGCGCGATGCCCTCGAAAAGCTCCAGCTCAACGACGCCGCTCTGACCTTTGAGCCCGAGACCTCGGTCGCGCTGGGCTTCGGCTTCCGCTGCGGCTTCCTCGGGCTGCTGCACATGGAGATCATTCAGGAGCGTCTGGAGCGCGAATATGACCTCGATCTGGTCACGACGGCGCCGTCGGTCATCTACAGGGTCACGCTGACGAACGGCGAGGTCGTTATGATCGACAACCCGAGCAATTACCCCAATCCCGCGAATATCCAGACCGCGGAGGAGCCGGTCGTCAAGGCGTCGATCCTCGCGCCGAAGGAATATGTCGGCGGCATCATGGATCTGTGTCAGGAGCGCCGCGGCATCTTCAAGGATATGCAGTATCTCGACGATGTGCGCGTGGAGATGCACTACACGCTGCCGCTCAACGAGATCATCTACGACTTTTTCGATGCGCTGAAATCGCGCACCAGAGGCTATGCGTCGCTGGATTATGAGCTGGCGGGCTATGAGCCGTCCAAGCTGGTCAAGCTCGACTTCCTGCTCAACGGCGAGATCGTCGACGCGCTGTCGTTCATTGTGCACGATACGAAGGCATACCCCAGAGCGCGCAAGATCGCGGAGAAGCTCAAGGAGAATATCCCGCGCCAGCTCTTTGAGGTGCCGATCCAGGCGGCGATCGGCGGAAAGATCATCGCCCGCGAGACGGTCAAGGCGCTCAGAAAGGACGTTCTTGCGAAGTGCTACGGCGGCGATATCACGCGAAAGAAGAAGCTGCTCGAAAAGCAGAAGGAGGGCAAGAAGCGCATGCGTCAGCTCGGCTCCGTCGAGGTGCCCAGTGAGGCGTTCATGGCAGTCCTCAAATTCGACGACGACAAATGATCGCGGCAGCCCCCGCGGGCGATGTCGCCCCCCGTTTTGACATATCTGTGCCCTTCGCACAGGTGCACCACGGGGTGGGAATCTGTCAAAGCGTTCCGACGGTAAGCAGAGAAATCAGAAGTGACGGAACGGCTCCGCACTTCTCATTTCTCAGTTCTAACTTCTCATTTTCACAGGTGATCTGATATGATGCATGTCTGCCCCCACTGCGGGGAAAAAACCTTTTCGCCGTGGCTGAAAGCGCGCTGCGGCGGCATGAGCTCGGTCGGCAAGCCCTGCCCGAAGTGCGGCAAGCGCTGCGTCAACGGCAAGATCTCGCTTGCCCTGCACACGGTGCTCTCGCTCGCAGGGCTCGTGCTGATCATCTATAACTATTTCACGTTCAATTCGCCGGCGGAATTCCTGCTCGGCGGCGTGCTCCCCTTTGTGCTGGCGCAGGTGATCGGCTTTGTGTTCGATATGTTCTTCTGCAGGCTGATCGAAGCGATCAAGCGCGAATGAACGCCGGCATCTATATCCATGTGCCCTTCTGCGCACAGAAATGCCCCTACTGCGATTTCTATTCGACAAGCTACACCAAGCAGACCGCGGAGGCATACACCGCGGCGGTCTGCCGGAATCTGAATGCACTGCCGCAGGGGCTCCCTGCCGATACGGTCTATTTCGGCGGCGGAACGCCCTCGCTGCTCCCGCCCGCGCACATCGCGCAGATGCTGGACGCACTCCGCAGGCGCATTGCCCTGACGGATGACGCGGAGATCACGCTTGAGGCAAACCCGCTGACGATGACCGCGCCCCGCCTTGCTGCATGGCGGCAGGCAGGGGTCAGCCGGCTGTCGGTCGGCGTGCAGTCGTTTGACGACGCTGTGCTGCAGGCGCTCGGGCGGCGGCACTCCGCGGCGCAGGCAGAGGACGCCATTCGCCGCGCACAGGCTGCGGGCTTTGCGAATCTGTCGCTTGACCTGATGCTCGGGCTCGGGATGCAGAATGAACGAATCCTGCAGACCGATCTGGAGCGGACACTGGCGCTCCGTGTGCAGCATATCTCGGTCTATCTGCTGAAGATCGAGCCGGAGACACCCTTCGGAAAATGCCCGCCCGCGCTCTGCGACGAGGACGAGACGGCGGCACTCTGGCTCCGGACGGACAGTGTGCTGACCGCTGCCGGCATGGCGCATTACGAGATCTCAAATTTTGCATATCCCGGCTGCGAGAGCCGCCACAATCTGAAATACTGGCTGTGTGCGCCGTATTACGGCATCGGTCCGGGCGCACATGCCTGTCACGGCGGTCAGCGCACGGCTGTCCCGCGTGACCTTGCCGCCTTCTGTGCCGCGGATACACAGCCGGAGACGGTGACCGATGCGGCGCCGCTCACCGACAGCGAGCGCATCATGCTCGGGCTGCGGCTGCGGCAAGGCATCCGGTACGGCGATTACCCCGATGCGGCGGAAACCGTCCGCAAAGCAGCAAAGCCGCTTCTCCCGACCTATCTGACAGAACACGGCGGTATGCTCTCCATGACCCTGCAGGGCTGGCTGGTTTCCAACGCAGTCCTCGCACATCTCCTGAAGGATGTACTGTGATCGGAGGTGATTCTCCCCATGACCGGCGAAAAAATCATGTACGCCGAGCTGAACATCGTTTGCGTCGTCATTCTGCTGGTGCTCGCGCGCAAGCTGCGGATGGCCAGCAAGTCCATCGAGCAGACCTATCTGTCGCTGCTGCTCGCCGTGCTCTCCATGATGTTCCTCTTCGATGCGTTCTGGGTCGTTATCAACGAAAACCCCGTGTTTCCGCCGATTCTCAACTATCTCGTCAACACGGCGTTTTTCACGTCGACCGCGATCGCACCCTATTTTGCAGCCTGCTATCTGCGCATCACGCTGACGAACACGACCTTCGACATGCGGGAGCATTTCATTCTGCAGATACCGGCAGTCATCATTCTGATGCTGTCGGCGTCGTCGGTCGGCAACGGGCTGATCTTCACGGTCAGTGCCGACAATGTCTACGCACGCGGTCCGCTGTATTATTTCCAGTTCGCGATCCCGCTGCTGTATATGATCCTTGATTCGGTCGTCACGCTGATCTTCTCGCTGCGGGCGCAGTCCGAGCAGCTGCGAAAACGCGGTCTGCTGCTCAGTGTGATGGCGGTACTGCCGGTCCTCGGGTCGGTGCTCGAGACCGTTTTCCCCGACCTGTCGATCGTCTGTGCATTTCTCACCGTGATGATGGTCTCGATCATCTTCAACTTCCAGCAGCGGCAGATCACGAAGGACACGCTGACGCAGCTTTCCAACCGCTACGACCTGATGCTCTATCTCGACGATCAGATCCAGATGCCGGACTACAGCGACGGGCAGGCACTCTATGTCATGTTTGCGGATATCGACTATTTCAAGAGCATCAACGACCATTTCGGGCATCTCGAGGGCGACCACGCGCTCTGCCATGTTGCAGAGGCGCTCCGGACGGTCTGCCGCAGTGCAAATGCCTACCCCGCGCGATTCGGCGGCGATGAATTTGTCATTGTCTTCCGCTCGGACGACGACCGCGGCGCGGCGTCCTTCCGGCGCGAGGTGCAGGATACGGTCTTTGCAAGGAGCGAGGGGCTGCCCTACCGGCTTTCGCTGAGTGCGGGCTATGCGCGGCGCGGCAAGGAGGACAGCAACCCTTCGCTGCTGCTCGAGCGCGCCGACGAACAGCTCTACGAAGAAAAGCGCATGCGTCCCTCCCGAGAGTTCATCCTCCGCATGAGCGACGACGGCGCCAAGGTGCAGCAGTCGGAGGCAGCGCGCTAACCCGGAGCCCGGGCAGGCGTTTTGGCTTCGCGAGCCGTTATGCATCTTCTCCCAATCTTCGTGACTGCACGGCGCTAAAGCGCCTTCTTGGGGGGCGATACTCCCAGCGCTTTTCTCAGTCAGCGGCTGAAGTGAAAGTGACGGAACAACTCCTCACTGCGCACTCCTAACTGCGAACTCGATCCGGCTTCCTCTGCATTCCTCATTTTCCGTTCCGATGAAAGAAGACATGCAGCTATGAACGATTTCTCCGCCCAGCACAGGAACCGTGCGGGGCGGAGTGTTTTTCAGAAGCCGCGCATCAGATACCGGGTGCAGGAGTGGATACAATAATACAGCAACCGGCGACAATCCTACATGCAGACAGCACGGCGATTTCAGTTTTTCTGAAACCGTTCCCGGCGCACCGGGCGGAAGCAGAGCGCTGAAACCGCCGTATCTGTGTCATTTTTCAATGAGCATGATATTCCCGAAATTATATTTCCGCCGATTTCAGTTTTGTTTAAGGTTCCCGTGCGATAATAGCATCAGTCAAGGGGAGCGCATACAAAAGCACATCCCCTGCCGAACATATTATCAAACACCACGAAAGGATGAGGGATATCATGAAAAAGAAAAGAATCCTCCGCGGGATCACCGCCGCAGCGATCGCGACCGCAGCCATGACGCTCGTCTGCTCCGGCTCTGCATTTGCATCCGTCACCGGCGATGCAACCGGCGACGGCAGCTTTAATGTCGCCGATGTTGTTTCGTTCTGCAAATATCTGACGGCACAGGGCGATATTGCCGATGCGACCGCAGCCGACATGAACGGCGACGGCAAGCTCAATGCGGTTGACCTCACGCTGATGAAGCGCGCTCTGCTCAACACCGCGACACAGCCGGATGATCCGGTCGAACCGCCTGTCACCGCCGATGACACCTATGTCACGCAGATCACCTTCGCCTCCGGCAGCGTGACGCTGAAGAACGCGAACGATCAGGTCGTTGACGCGGCAAGCGCACAGAATGTCAAGGTCGAGAACGGCACTTATGTCACCGTCACGAAGCCGACCACCGACGGCACCACCGATTTCGGCGACATCAACGTCGACGGCGAATGCACGAACGGTCAGCTCAAGGTCGATGTCGACGCGACCGCCTACGCGACCGGTCAGGTTACGTTCAATCTCCGCGGTCTGACCCTCTCGAACAGCAGCGATTCGCCGATCTACATTGCACAGATTGCTGACGAGTGCGTCATCACCGTGAAGAAGGACACCGTCAACACGATCTCCGACGGCAGCTCCTACACCAACGCGGACGAATCCGCAGCCGCGATCTATTCGCTCGACGACCTGAAATTCAAGGGCAAGGGCACGCTGATCGTCAAGGGCAACTGCGGCGACGGCATCGTCTCGAAGGACGATCTCAAGATCTGGAACGGCGATATTCAGGTCACGGCTGTCGATGACGGCATCCGCGGCAAGGATTCCATCCGCATCGGCGACCCTGACGACACCGATTACGCCGATCTGAAGCTCACGGTCAGTGCAGCCGGTGATGCGATCAAGTCCACCAACGACACTGCCGATTCCGGCAAGGGCTATATCAAGATCAACGGCGGCACTGTCAGCGCGACCTCCACGAACGGCGACGCCATTCAGGCGCAGCAGGCAATCGAGATCAACGGCGGCGACATCACCGTCAAGACCTCCGGCTCGACCAATTCCACCTCCGCAAAGGGCATCAAGGGTGTCGGGCTCTATGACACCGACGAAACCACCCTTCTGACCGGTGCGACGATCACGGTCAACGGCGGCATGATTACCGCGGACACGACCGATGACTGCATCCACGCCTCCGGCGCGATCACGCTGAATGCCGGCAAGCTGAAGCTCACCACCACCGACGACGCGGTCCACTCCGACAACGAGCTCTATGTCGGCGGCACGACTGCCGGCACGGATTACACCAGCCTTGAGGTGTATGTCACGGCATGCTACGAGGGCTTTGAGGCATACAAGATCTACCAGAACAACGGCAACATCTACATCATCGCCAAAGATGACGGCTTCAATGCAGCAGGCGGCGCAGACGGCTCCGGCAATTCGGGCAGCAGCCAGAATCCGTGGCAGCAGGGCGGCTGGGGTCCCGGCGGCGGCGGCAGCAGCTACGGCGAGATGAATCTCAACGGCGGCATCGTTTCTGTAAACACCTCCTTCCAGGATGCGGACGGCTTTGATTCCAACGGTCCGCTCGTCTTCAACGGCGGCTACTACTTCGGCAACGGCGGCGACTCCTTCGACTGCGGCGACGGCTCCTCGATCACCTACAACGGCGGCTATGCGTTCGGCGGTCTGGGCATGGGCGGCGGCAGCGGCTACAACATGTCCACGCAGATGGTCTTTGCAGACGCTTCGGGCAATGTGCTCGCATCCAGCATGTCCGGCGGGAACATGACCTACGCCTACGGCAGCAGCAATGTGCAGGCTTATTCCGGCGCACAGGTCAGCAACGGCACGAACATCTCGACGCTCGGTCAGCCGGCAGTGTATATCTCCGGTCAGATCTCCGGCGGCACTGCACTGACGCTCGGTCAGGGCGGCAGCGGTCAGCAGCCCGGCGGTCCCGGTCAGAATCCGTGGGGCTGATCCTCCCGATTGATAAAAACCTCCTGATAACCTACCTCAAGATTCAAAAAACGGCACGCGC
>JAEEGL013183169.1_pt1 | contig 20660 bp, 15 predicted proteins | sample 9134231 | NCBI WGS metagenome assembly JAEEGL01 (sample SAMN16246548, study PRJNA631951) | gut metagenome | biome: gut microbiome; feature: rumen; material: fiber-attached | host: Bos | place: Iran: Karaj | collected 2018-10
CGACTGCATGACACGTGCCGCCAAACACGACGGCTGCTCAGTGACCGAAGTGCTGCAGAACTGCGTCATCTTCAACGACAAGACGCATGCCGCCATCACCGACCGCGCCGTGCGCGATGACCGCACCATAGTGCTCGAGCACGGCAAACCCATGCTCTTCGGCAAGAATAAGGAGAAAGGTCTGCGCTTCAACGGCCGCCAGCTCGAGGTAGTCACTCTCGGCGAGAACGGCATCACCATCGACGACATAATGGTGCACGATGAGACCACAGAGGATACCGGCATCCACATGATGCTGGCCCACATGGGTCCCGCGTCGAACCTGCCCGTCGCCCTCGGCGTCATCCGCAATGTGAAGAAAGTGAGCTATACCCAGCTCTACGAAGAGCAGATGGACGAGCAGATGGCCAACGGCAAGTACAAATGCATGGACGACCTGCTCAACAGCGGCGACACCTGGGAGGTGTAGTTAGTTATGAGTTATGAGTTAAGAGTTATGAGTTAAGGCTTTTAATTCTTGAATCAAAAGCGGGGCTTGGAGCACATTCCAAGCCCCGCTTTTTTATTTTAATTCTTAAAATTTGATTCCTATCAAAATTTCTTCGTATATTTGCACTTTGTATATAATACCTATTTTATGAAAAAGATTGTCTTTACACTGTTAGCAATTAGTCTTTTAACCTGTGCCGTGGCACAAACCACGAAGTGCGCCATCGACACCAAAGCGCTGATGCGCGAAGAGGTGGCCGCAGGAGCACAGAGCATCCGCTTCCTGGCAAAGATGCAGCCGGGCTTCGACCGCGCAGTGCTGGAGAAAGCACATATCGTCGTCGGGGCACAAGCCGGCGACATTGTCACGCTGACGGTGCCTGTGGAGAGTCTCGCCGAGCTGGAGGGCAACAAAGAGGTGCTGCAGTACAGCATCTCGCACCGCATCGCCCAGCCCGAATGCACACACACACGCTTCGACACAAGGACCGACAAGGTTGAGAACGGCGAGGGGACAACCGACAGCATAGGATACAACGGCGAGGGCGTGTATATCGGCATCACCGATTGGGGATTCGACTACACGCACCCAAACTATAACGGACAGAACCACAACAACTGGCGCATAGCGCGTGCCTGGGACCACTTCCGTCTGGCCGGTCCTGCCCCGTCAGGATTCACCTACGGCACGGAGATTGTGGGCCATGCCGCCCTCATCGCCGCCCATGGCGACACGTCGAACCTCTACGGCTACGGCACCCACGGCACCCATGTGGCCGGCATCACCACCGGCAAAGGCTACAAAGGCAAGAACCGCGGCCAAGCACCCGGCGCCCGCTTGTTGCTCTGCTCCTTCGGCCTCGGCGAGGCCGAATGGATGGACGGCGTGGCATGGATGAAACAGGTGGCGCAGGACAGCGCCCGCCGACTGGTGGTCAACAGCAGCTGGGGCATGTACTCATTCAGCTGCCTCGACGGCAAGTCGCTGCTGAGCCAAGCCATCGACAACTGGTCGGCCGAAGGTGTGGTTTTCTGCACCAGCGCCGGCAACAACGGAGACGTGAACTTCCACATCAGCAAGACATTCAACGGCAGCGGCGACACCCTGAAGACCGTAGCCGATTACTACAACTACACCACAGAAGCCATCGGGCAGTGCCTCATCCAGTGGGGCGAGAGAGGTCACGACTTCTCGAGCCGCTTCCGCATGGTTGCCAACGGGCAGGTGTGGAGCAGTCCTTTCTTCAATACCGCCGATGGCGACCAGATCGTCTACGACACGCTGATATGCGACACCATCCGCATCCCCTACCGCGTGCTGGTGGAGCACATAAACATACACGACAGCCTGCCGCACATCCAGATGGATGTCGACAAAGACCTGGCACTGCAGCTGCAGCTGCTCATCACCGCCGAGAGCGGCACGGTACACGCTTGGAACGTGGCCAACAAGATCAACCATGCCGGCAACGAAGGCACCGCATTCATCAAGAACTCGTCGCCCGAGTTCTCGGAAGGTGACGCCAACTACGGCGTCGGTGAGCCCGGCTGTGCCGAGATGACTCTCACGATAGCCGCCCACTCGGCCGACCGCATGGGTGCCGACGACGACTATATCGAAGGCTCGCTGGCCTACTTCAGCAGCTACGGCCCCCTGATCGACGGTCGCCAGAAACCCGACATCTCGGCTCCCGGCCTTGGCGTCATCTCCTCCATCAGCCGCTGGACCACGGGCAGCTACAGTGCCAACATGAGCTTCACCGAAGACGGCTACGCCTACAAGTGGTCGAGCATGAGCGGCACCTCCATGTCGAGCCCCGCCGCCACGGGTGTGGTGGCGCTGATGCTGCAGGCCAACCCCAACCTGAGTGTGGAGCAGATCAAGGACATCATCCACCGCACAGCACGCAACGACAGCAAGACGGGCCCGCTGGTGGCAAACGACAGCGCCGACGTGCGCTGGGGCTGGGGCAAAATCGACGCCCTGGCAGCCGTCAACGACGCCGTGAGCCGCGTGAGCATTACCACGGCCGAAGAATACCGTCTACCGATGTTCGTCTATCCTAACCCGGCGAGGGGCACGGTGACCGTAAACACGGGATGCGGCGAGAGCCAACTGCTCGAGGTCTACGGCATCGATGGACGACTTACGGAGAAAATGCAGGTGAGCGGACAGACCACCCTCGACACCTCGCGCTGGCCACGCGGCGTATACATACTGCGCTCTGGCAGCCGCACCGCAAAACTGATTGTGAAATAAAAAAGGCAATAGCGAAGGATGCTGAAGCTCTTCCACAAGAACATGTTTGTACAGGTGCTGCTCATACTGGCGGTGCTACTGCTGCTGTGGGGCCGCGCGCTGCTGTCGCCGACACCTATGGCCGATGGCGACGCGGTGCTCTATCACCTGCTGTACACATGGCTCGCCCCACTGCCACTGCTGGGCGTAGTATTGGCGATGCTCCTCGTTCTTGCCGGAGGCTTCGGTCTCAACCTGTTGCTTGCCGACATAGGTCTGGTGCCGCAAACCTCGCTGCTTCCCACGCTGCTCTACATAGTGCTTGTCAGCGCACCGGCAGCCACCCTGACGCCCATCATCATCGTCAACGCCATACTCGTCGTGTTTGTCCACCAGCTGATGCTCCGCACCACACTGCTCACCATATCTACCGACAAAATCTGCAGCGCCACGGCCATCATAGGACTCTGCTCGCTGTTCTACCTGCCGGCGCTCGTCATGATGGCGAGCTATCTGCTGGTGGTGGTGAGCTATCGCCTCTACAGCTGGCGCGACTGGATTGCCATGCTGCTGGGCCTGATGGCTCCCTATGTGGCACTGGTGACGGTACTTTTCCTCAGCGACGGCCTTAGCAACTGGTGGGACTCCACCGTTGCGGCCTTGAACACGGTGGGAGTGCACATCGCCAAGGCGCCGGTCCTGGTGCACGTCGCCACAGGGCTCCTGCTGGTGGTGGCGCTGTATGCCGTGATGCACCTATGGATACATCTTGGCGAGCACACCATCGTGTGGCAGAAGAACGCCTCGACGGTGATGCTGATAGCCGTAGGTGCCGCAGCCATGCTGCTCTATTCCTCGCTGATACCGGCCGATGTGGCGGTCTTCGCCATACCGTTCGCCCTCTGCGGATGCCACATGCTCATGCCCGAGAAACGACAGACGATGGGTTCGTCGCGCCGGAACAAGTATGCATGGGTTCCCGACACAATACTGATACTCACCATTGCCGCTGCCATGATATGCTGAATCCCTGGCTCATAGAGAACCGTTGCGAGGCTGGATGCGACGAAGCCGGCCGTGGGCCGCTGGCAGGTCCCGTGACCGCTGCGGCGGTGATGCTTCCGCAGGGTTACAGCAACCAAGCGCTCAACGACTCGAAGCAGCTCAACGAGGCTCAGCGCAACCGCCTGCGTGCCGTCATAGAAGCCGAAGCCGACGCATGGGCAGTGGCGACCGTGAGTCCCGAGGAGATAGACCGCCTCAACATACTCCATGCCGCGACGCACGCCATGTGCCTTGCCGTCAAGGCCCTTTGCGGCGAGACAGCGCCCAACGTGGTCAGCGGCGGAGCGAAACTGGGGCAGCGCAAGCCCGAATTCCTGCTCATCGACGGCAACCGCTTCTACAACGAGACAGACCTCCCATACCAGTGCTTCGTCCACGGTGACGCACTCTATATGTCCATCGCCGCCGCAAGCATCCTTGCCAAAACATACCGCGACGAGCTGATGGTACGGCTACACAGCGAATACCCACAATACGGATGGGACCGCAACAAAGGCTACCCCACCCAGGAGCACTACACCGCCATCGAGGAGCACGGCGTCACCCCATACCACCGCCGCTCTTTCACCCTGTACAAGCAACACACCCTTTTTGAATAACAATATGGAAGTTAAAGAATTAAAGAAGTTATCGCGCTACGCGCTAGAAGTTAAAGACAATACCGCCAGTCAGCACATTCGTCTTTAACTACTTTAACTACTTAACTACTTTAACTCCCCAAAAGAAAGATATATGTTCGACTTCATCAAAGAAATCCACCGCAAGAAGATAATACGCGACCTCAAGGCCGCCCCACGCGAGAAGAAGATAGAGAACATCGACGGGATACGTTCCATCGGCGTCATCTGCCGGCTGGGCGACGAACAGAACTGGAACATACTGCACCACTTTGCCAAAGTGATGGAGAACCAGGGCAAGAGCGTCACCTTCATAGCCTTGCTGCCCAAAGAACAGGACATCAACTTCGTAATCACGCACCAGGGGACACACATAGTGCGCAGCAAGACCGACTTCAATATCTGGGGTCTTCCCAACAACGAAGCCATACGGCCTTTCACAGAGCAGAGCTACGACCTGCTCATCGACACCATCGGAGAGGAGAACTTCTTCGCCCAATATGTAGCCCTGCGGACGACCGCCAGCCTGAAGGTGGTATATGCCACACCGGTCGAGGACCCGTCCGAGGTGTTCGACCTCATAATCCGCGGCGACGGACAGGTGGAGTTGAAGGGTTTCTTCAACAACGTCATAGAATACCTTAGCATGATTAAAAAATAACGCAATCAAACATTTAAGCAATATGAAACAGCCCCTCTTCACCGGCACGGGCGTAGCCCTCATCACACCTTTTCGTCGAGGACAGGAAACCGTCGACTTTACCAAGCTTGAAGGCCTCATCGAGAACATCGTCGCCTCGGGAGTCGACTATATAGTTGCCCTCGGCACCACCAGCGAGGCAGCCACGATGACCGAGAGCGAGCGTGCCGCCGTCCAGGAGTTCATCGTCGAAACAGTCGCGGGCCGCGTGCCCATCATGCTCGGACTTGGCGGCAACAACACACGCAATATTACCGACACCATTGCGGCTACCAACTTCGAAGGCATCAGCGCCATACTTTCCGTAGCCCCATACTATAACAAGCCCAACCAGCGTGGCCTCCAGGCCCACTACAGCGCCGTGTCGGAGGCGTCGCCGGTGCCTGTAATGATGTACAACGTGCCGGGACGGACCGGAGTCAACATCAGCACCGAGACCACCCTGACCATAGCCAAAGAATGCCCCAACATCATCGGCATCAAAGAGGCATCGGGCAACATGCAGCAGATAATGGAGATACTGCGCAACCGTCCGGCCAACTTCCGCGTCATCAGCGGCGACGACTCGCTTACACTGCCCATGATCGCCCTGGGCGCGGACGGCGTGATATCCGTCATAGCCAACGCTCTGCCGAAAGAGACCTCGGAGATGGTGCACTTTGCCCTGAAAGGCGACTTCAAGAAGGCGTTGCCGCTCCACTACCGACTGCTGCCGCTGATGAACGCCATATTCGAAGAGGGCAACCCCACAGGCGTCAAAGCACTGCTCGAGGCAGAAGGGTGCATCACCAACATACTACGCCTGCCGCTTGTGAAAGCCAGCAAGACCCTCACCAACAAACTTGTAACCCTCTATAATGAATTTAGAAGCCAGGCTTGAGGAGGTACGCGCCGAATATCTGAGGCGAGTCTGCAGCGGCGAAGGGAAACTGCTGCAGGAGGTGGAACATTATGCCACGGCGACCTGCGGGAAGATGCTGAGACCGCGGATGCTGCTTGCCGCCGCGGCCACACGCGGCGAGGAGGTCTTCGCGTCGCAGCGCACACTGCTGCTGGCGGTAGCGGTGGAGATGCTGCACAACGCCTCGCTGCTGCACGACGATGTGGTCGACGACGACCGGCAACGGCGTGGACAGCCGTCGGTCAACGCGCGGTGGAGCAACGCGGTGGCGGTGATAGCAGGGGACCACCTGCTGGCACAGATGATGATGCTCCTGGACGAAGTGGACGACCGCGACGCCACCCGACGAATCAACGAGACGGTCATTGCCATGACCGAGGCCGAGCTGCTGGCACAAGAGACGATTAAACAGTCAAGCAACCAAACAATCGAGCAATACCTGGCAATCATCGACGGCAAGACCGCCCGACTATTCGCCATGGCATGTGCCCTTGGCAACCCTGAATACGAAGAGTACGGCCTGCACTACGGACGCCTGTTCCAGCTGCGCGACGACATTGCCGACGACGAAGCGACACCCTTCACCGCCGACCTGATAAGGCAAGAAGAGGAGGCCATGGCAGCAATAAAACAGACACTTCAGATACAAATTTAAAAAAAACAAGAAAACACAATCAAAATAAAAAAACAAGAAAACACAATCAAAAAAGAATAAAAAAAACAAGAAAACACAATCAAAAATGAAAAAGATCCTAATCGCATTCGCATTCATTCTTATGGCAGGCAGCCTTGCCGCCCAGAACGCCAAGTTACCGGAGAATATCACCCTGCGCGACCTCGACGGCAAAAGCGTGCCCTCGTCGGTGATCCAGAACGACGGCAAGCCCGTTATCATCAGCTTCTGGGCGACGTGGTGCAAGCCGTGCAACCGTGAGCTCAACACCATCAAGGATGTCTACGAGGAGTGGCAGGAAGAGACAGGCGTGAAAATCGTCGCCATTTCAATCGACGACGCCCGCTCGGCAGCACGCGTCAAGCCGCATGTCGACGGCAACGACTGGCCTTATGAGGTTTACCTCGACCAGAACAGCGACCTCAAACGCGCAATGGGCGTAGTCAACGTGCCTCACACCTTCATCCTCAACGGCGAAGGTGAAATAGTGTGGCAACACACTGGTTACCAAGACGGCGGCGAGGAAGAGGTAATTGAAAAAGTACGCGAGATGGTAAAATAACCCACCAAGCGCCATAAAAGCACCAACTGGTTTTCAATTATTTACCAGTGTTTCTTCAGTCATCCACTGGAGAAACACTGGAGAAATACCGAAGAAAAGGGCGGATTGATATAAATAATTTTTAGTGTATATGATAAAACGACTATTGTTTGTGGCGGGATTGGCCTGCCTTATTGCCGGGACTGCGAGAGCACAGGGAATACTGGGAGGAAGCGTGACGGGCAATATACAGCTGGACGGACAGATGAGCCGGGCAGACAGCGTGATAGGTGCCGAGGATGTGCCGGAGAAGCTTTTACTTAACGCACGGGCGGACATCCTGTACACGAACGGCGACTTCAGTGCGGGCTTGCGCTTCGAGATGTACCAGAATCCGCTTCTGGGTTTCGACGCCCGCTATACCGGCCAAGGACTGGCCAACTATTTCGTGGCCTACAACGGAAAGAGACTGAGTGTGACGGCCGGCAACTTCTACGAGCAGTTCGGCAGCGGCATGATTCTGCGCACGTATGAGGACCGCTACCTCGGTCTTGACAACGCCCTCCTCGGCCTCAACCTCACTTTCCGTCCGTGGGACGGCGTCACCATCAAGGCTTTGGCCGGCAAGCAGCGCGTCTTCTGGGAGTACGGCGACGGCATTGTGCGCGGCATCGATGGCGAGGTGAACTTCAACAGCATCATCCCTGCGCTGCAGGAGAGCAAATTCCGCGCCAGCATCGGAGCGGGATTTGTGAGCAAGTATGAGCCCGACCAGACCATAGCACTGCCCACCGACCCCGAATACCGCCTCGCCCTGCCTCTGAACGTCGGCGCCGCATCGGTACGCGCCGACCTCGGCTATGGCAACTGGAGCCTCCAGACGGAATATGCCCGCAAGGGGCAAGACCCGTCGGCCTTGAACGAATATGTATACCATTACGGCGAAGGTCTGCTGGTGAACCTGAACTATTCGCAACGCGGCTTCAGTGCCGGCATCCAAGCGAAGCGCATTGACAACATGGGGTTCAAATCGGTCCGCAGCCAGCTGCGCGAGATGCTGTTCATCAACTACCTGCCAGCAATTACGAAGAACCACACGTATGCTTTCCTGACGATGTATCCCTACGCCACACAGGTGAACGGTGAGCAGGGTCTGCAGGGCGACGTGATGTGGAAGATAAAGAAAGACACATGGCTGGGCGGCAAATATGGCATGGACATCCACCTAAACAGTTCCGTCGTCACGACGCTCGATACGGTGAGGACAGGCGGGGCTGGCACGGATGGCTATAGTGTAGAGAGTGGCATAGGTCCGCTGTATTACGGCGATGTATCGCTCGAGGTGGCCCGCAAACTCTCGAAAAGCGTCAAACTCAATGTGACGCTGGCCTACCAGGTGTTCAACCCTGCCTCGGAAGGACACGATGGATACGACCTTATCCACAACACCATCGCTGTGGCCGACCTCTCGTGGAAGATCAATAAAAAGCACTCGTTACGTTTCGAGGGTGAGTGGATGGGCAGCGACAGCTACTATGAAGCGGGCAGCGCCCACCATTACGACCGCCGTGCAGGCGACTGGATAATGGGCTTGGTGGAATGGAACATCGGAACGCACTGGTTCGTGAGTGCAAGCGACCAATACGCATATAACGACGGTATAGGCAACTACTACAACCTGAGCGTGGGCTACACTCACGGCGCCACACGTCTGCAGCTGGGCTACGGCAAACAACGCAAGGGTCTGCTGTGCATCGGCGGCGTGTGCCGCGAGGTGCCTGCCAGCAACGGACTTACCTTCAGTTTAACAACCAGCTTCTAATAATAATTAAGGAAGATAACGGAAGATAAAAGAAGATAACAGGAGATAACGGACAATACCGAAAAAACTAGATATTATAGAAAAACTGGATAATCCAGAAATAACATTGACAATGAAGAAGATTTTTGCGATATTATCACTTTCAGCGTTGCTTGTCACCGCTTGCGACAAGATAGAGCTGGGCGAGAACGGTACCTACTCGGTTTTCTCCGGCAGCAATGCCACGTGGACCGAGGGAATGGCGATAGCAAATCCTGTGCAGCGAGCCTATGTGGAGAAATATACCGGCCCTCGCTGCACCAACTGCCCCGATGCCGACCGTACCCTGGATGCCGCCCACGAACAGTTCGGCGACCGTCTGGTTGTGGTGGCTGTCAACTCAAAGACCGAACTGGGGCAGACTTTGCCGAGCGAGCCGGACATGTGCACCGAGGACGGTACGGTATGGGAGTCAACTTGGAATATACCCAACCTGCCGGCGGCATTCATCAACCGTGCCAACACCGACAACCCCTACACGGGCGCGATGTCCAACATCGTTGCCGACATAGAGCAGGTCCTCGCAGAGCAGCCTGTCGTTGCAATTGAAGCCGCTGTGAGCGGCGAGGTTGAAATAACCGTAGACGTCAACCTGCAGTTCCTGCAGGAATACACCGACCCGGTAGTGCTGAGCCTTATCCTCATCCAGGACTCGCTGGCCTACTTCCAGATTGACGGATCCGACTTCGTCACCGACTACATCCACAACCACATGCTGCGCGATGTTATAACCGACGTATGGGGTGCCGACATTGACTGCACAGGGGCAGCGGGCGAGACCCGCAAGGCCACCTTCCACTACACCCTGCCGGAGAACGTGCGCGAAAACTGGCATATCGTAGCACTTGTATCCGACAAGGCCACCCGCCGTGTAATAAATAGTGCAGAATGCGAATAAGATAGACCCGTGAACAAGCGCATACTGGGGCTCGCCCTGCCCAACATAGTGACCAATATCACCGTGCCGCTGCTCGGCATGGTGGATATGGCTATTGTGGGACACCTGTCGGGCGACCACATTGGCGCCATAGCCATCGGCACCCAGATCTTCAACCTCATCTACTGGAACTTCGGTTTCCTGCGCATGGGCACCAGCGGATTCACAGCACAGGCCTTCGGCGCCGAACGGTGGGACGAGGCGGTGAAGATACTCATCCGCGCCTGTGCTATCGCACTCACCATCGCCCTCTTGCTCATAGCATTGCAGTGGCCTATATCGTTGGCAGTGCCCTACATCTTCGAGAGCAGCAACCACGTGTTGAAGCTGGCACTCACCTACTTCTTCGTGCGCATCTGGGCGGCACCGGCCACGTTGGGACTCTATGCCATCAAAGGCTGGTTCATCGGCATGCAGGACTCGAAGACCCCTATGTGGATTGCCATAGCACTGAACTGCGTCAACATTGCCCTCTCGCTGTTGTTCGTCATTGTGCTCAAGTGGGACATCTTCGGCGTGGCCCTGGGTACCGTGCTGGCCAACTATAGCGGCCTGCTGCTCGGCATCATCTTCCTGCGCCACAAATTCCGCCGCACCAACCAACTTTCAACGTTAAACGTAAAACGTTCAACCATCAAAGATGCTTTGCACTGGGACGAGATGCGCCGCTTCTTCAAAGTCAACGGCGACATATTCCTGCGCACCCTCTGCCTGTCGGGAGTGTTCACCTTCATCACCGCAGCATCGAGCCACATCAGCGACCAGATACTGGCCGTCGACGCCCTGCTGCTGCAGTTCTTCACCCTCTTCAGCTACATCATGGACGGCTTCGCCTACGCCGGCGAAAGCCTCGTTGGACGACATATCGGTGCAAAGCAGCAGCGCCACCTGAAGCTGGCCGTACGCCTGCTTATCATGTGGGGCATGGCTCTGACGGTGGTCTTCACCGGCCTATATGCCGCCTTCGGCAACCAGTTCCTGCAGATATTCACCGACCAGCAGGACGTGATTGCTGCCGCCGGAGAATATATGTATTGGGTGTTGGTGATACCCATCTGCGGCTTCGCGGCATTCCTCTTCGACGGCATCTTCATCGGCGCCACCGCCACACGCACCATGCGCAACGCCATGTTTGTGGCCACGGCGGCTTTCTTCGCCATCTACTATGGCTTGAAATACTACGGTCTGAACTACGTTGGCCACCTCACCGACCACGGGTGGAACAACAACCTTTGGACCGCCTTCATGGTGTTTCTCATCCTCCGTGGCCTGCTGCAGGCAATCCGTGTCAGAAAAGACATCTACTCACAAGCACAATGAAAAAGCTGTTGCTCATAATATTGCTGATAGCTGCACTGCCTGCCATGTCGCAGTATACAGGTTTTTACAACCAATCCGGCAAGGTGGTCGATGCCGAAACAGGAAAGCCGCTGCCCGGTGCCACTGTGACCAATCTCAGACATAGCACACAAACCGACAGTGACGGTCGCTACACAATAACTTATCACACATACGACAGCGACCTTCGTCTGTATGTATCCCATCAGGGCTACATCACCGATACCTTCAGCCTTGCTCCCGAGCTAATCCGCCTGCGCCCACTGCCCAAAGGCTCCATCCTGACGCAAAAAAAACAAAGTCGCCCCACTGTGGCCGTGGTGCTCAGCGGTGGCGGAGCCAAGGGCGTGGCACATATCAGCGCCCTGCGTGCCGTCGAGGAGGCTGGCATACCTATCGACATCATCTGCGGCACCTCCATGGGAAGCCTTATCGGCGCCCTCTACTGCATAGGCTACACAACCGACGAACTCGACTCGTTGGTACGCAGTCAGGACTGGGCTGCACTGCTGAGCGACCGCACAGACCCGTCGACCCTGACGCTGCGCCAGCGCGAGGAGCAGAACACATACGCCCTTATCCGAGGTCTGAGCAGCGAAGCGCCTGAAAAAGGCGGACTTATTCGGGGTCGCAACCTCGACCGGTTGTTCCGTAACCTGTGCGCCGACTATCTCGATTCCATGAGCTTCGACAGTCTGCCGATACGTTTTGCCTGTGTGGCGACAGATATAGTCACCAACAACGAAGTCGACTTTCACGACGGCTATCTTATCCAGGCAATGAGGGCATCGATGGCCATCCCGGCGGCTTTCACTCCCGTGCGCATGGGCAACATGGTGTTGATAGACGGGGGACTGCGCAACAACTACCCTGCAGACCTTGCACGCGACATGGGCGCCGACATCATCATAGGCGTCACCGTCCAGAACGATTCGATGAGCGCCGACGAAATTACCGACGCCATGTCGGTATTCAACCAGATAATTGATATCAACAGCAAAAACAAATACGACGAGAACATAGCGATGAGCGACATCTTTATGAAGGTCGACGTCACGGGCTACAGCGCCGCCAGCTTCTCGCCTGCCGCCATCGACGTGTTGCTGCGCCGGGGAGCCGAGGAGGCTTCGCGCCATCGAGACGACCTCCTTGCCATCCGACACCGAATAGAGGGGTCGGGCACGATATCCACACTTGAGACGACGAGTTCCACGTATGCCCCGCGCCACTTCCACGAACGTGTATTGGATGCGGACAGCGAGAAGCAGGTCCCACCCGTAGACAGGAATGCCGTCGTCAAGCACGACCCTGTAGTGAGCGCAGGGCTGCGATTCGACACCGAGGAGATGGGAGCCCTGCAGGTCGGCGCGAGGCTGCCGTTCGGTGTGAGATGGCTGCCGATGGAGGTGTCGGGAGCGGTACGTCTGGGACGGAGGTTCATGGTCAATGCCGAATACAGCATATTCTCGCGCCGCATAGTGAGCCCAACCGTTTCCTACACCTACCACAACGACGACCTCGACATCTACCGCAACGGACTGAGGACGTACAACATCAAGTATCGCCACCACGAGGCATCCCTGGTGCCGTTCAATTTCGAGCTGATGAAATGGCAGATAAGCGCCGGCATGCATTGGGACCATTACGACTATTTCGGCCGACTGCTGTCGATAGGCAACGACTCGCTGCCCCTGACGGACGACAGCTATATATCATACCAGATTGTCGGCGACTTCAACACTGAAGACCACTGGTACTTCCCGAGCGAGGGCTGGCGGCTGCATGCCTCCTATTCGTACCGGACCGACGACTTCGTCGGCATGGACAGCAAGAGGGGCCTGAGCGACATACTCTTCCACATGCGTGCCAACATAGGGATAGCACCGCGCCTGACGTTGCAGCCCATGTTATACACACGCTTGCTGGCGGGAGGAGATGTTCCGCTGGCCTACTGCAATGCCGGGGGAGGAGAGTGGTTCGGGCACACGGTAGAGCAGCAGGTGCCGCTGGCAGGCATAGGGCATGTGGAGTATCTCGAGCGATACCTGATTGGCGGGCAGGTGCAGCTGCAATACCGCATCCGCAAGAACCACTACATACTGCTGCGAATGGCACTGGCACGTCATAACGACAGCTTCCGCCAACTTTTGTGGCCGGTGGAGGAGGGCGGCGACAACCTGCCGTCAGCATGGCTTGCACCGCTATCAGGCGCACAGATCGGCTACAGCTACAACACGCTGTTCGGGCCGCTCGACATAAGACTGGGATACAGTTCGCGCACAAGAATGGCCTACCTCTTCATCAATCTGGGCCACCGCTTCTAAGCACGCAGCATGAGGAGGCCCACCCTCAAAGCAAAAACCATTATTATCGGCAACAGTGCAACACTCAGGCCGCACGACACGACCCAGACGGCTGCAGCGATGAACATGGCCTCCTGCAGCCACAAGGCCCAACGTGGACTTTTCTGCATGCGGACGGCGACAAGGATCAGCAAGGGCGAAGCCCAAAGCACATTGAGGTTCCACTTGGTGCAGTAGTAAGCGCTGCCGAACCACATGAACAGCAGGAACAGACCGATGATGCCGGCGAGGAGGAAGAGCGAACGGTCCATCCAAGCCAGGTTCCACCCGTGGCGGCGCTCCAACGACGAGAGCAGGGCCACGACAGCCAGCAAAAGGGCAAAGAACACCAAGGGAGGAAAACCGGGGTGCATCCCGATACGCGTTGACGGCTGCAACAGACGAGGCTCGCCCACCAACGGCCGACCGTCGACGGTAGCCTCCATGAATTCGGCGCCCAACTCGCGCGGTAAATACATGCGCTCGGGAGCCGTGCAGCGGTGGTCGGCAGCAAGGCCGAGCAGACAATCCATGCCCAGACGCCACCACTCCATAGAGTCGCGCAAGGCCGATGCCAGCAGACGACGATAGGTGACCGGCGCGGCGGCACGATGCAGCACGGTGTCGCCAACAGCGTGGGTAACCATGTCACGTACACGTGTGGCGCAGTTGTCGCGGAAGAAATCGTAACGGTAGTAGCGGTTTTCGGGCAGGTAGTTCCATTCCAGCATTAGAAACAGATTGCACACCTGGTGGTGGGTAAGGTTGAGCGGCAACTCCCACATAGAGCGCCCCTCATAGCCGTTCTCGACATAGAAATGACCCATAGAACCGCGACTCAGGCAATAGTCGAGACGACCTTGGGCGAACTTCCAGTAGAAATGCGGAGTGCCGAAATTGAAAGTGCCGTAATTATAGGCCAAGTCGATGCCTCGGGCGGTGTCTTGTATGCGCAGAGCCGCATGGCCGAACGACGTGTAGAGGTCATTACCCTTGCCGCAAACCAATACGCTGGCAGTCGCCGTCTCGCTCAACGGCAGCTCTTGGGCCCGCAGCAAGTTGAAAGTTGAAAGTTGAAAGTTGAAGACTATGCTTGCACAGGCAAGCACAAAATAATATCTAAATCTGCTGTTCATCTGTTTTATCTTTCTTTTGGGGAAGTTAAGAAGTTAAGAAGTTAAGAAGTTAAGGAGTTAAGGAGTTAAGAGTTAAAGACGAATGTGCTGACTGGCGGTATTGTCTTTAACTTCTAGCGCGTAGCGCGATAACTTCTTTAATTCTTTAACTTCCATCAATTTTCAACTTTCAACTTTCAATTTTTTCAAGCTCCCTCTCCCATGGCTTCGTTCTCTGGGATTGGCTGATGGGCTTCAGCAGTGCGGTGAGCCATGTGTATGGGGGCTTCGTCCTTGCCCTGGTGGACGGTAACCTGCGGGAAAGGAATCTCAACGCCTGCGTTGTTGAAGGCAATATAGATATCCTCGCGGATGTGTTTCCACACTTCCCAGTAGTCCTCCACGGTGGTCCACACCCACACAGATATGTCGACCGACGAGGTGTTCAACTCGCTGACTGCGATGACAGGCTCCTTGAAATCGTGACGGATAAGGGGTTCGGCGGCGATGACCTCCTGCAGCACAGCTTTGGCTTTGTGCAGGTCGGTACCATAGGCCACCGAAGCAACCACGTCGAGACGTATCTGCGGTTCCTTGGTGTGGTTGATGAGGCTCTTGGTGGCAAGTTCGCTGTTGGGGATGATAATGGTGCGGCCGTTGAAGGGGCGCATAATGGTGTGGAAGATGCGGATCTCCTTGATGTAGCCTTTGTACTGACCGCATTCGATATAGTCGTCGACCTTGAAAGGCTTCATGAGCAGGATGATGACGCCACCGGCAAAGTTCTGCAAGGTGCCTTGCAGGGCCATACCGATGGCAAGACCCATGGCGCCGAGAAGAGCTATGAACGAGGTGGCCTTGATGCCTATGACATCCATGGCCATAAATATCACCATGGCTTTCAGCAGCACATTGACCAGCGAACCAAGGAAGGTCTTAAGGCTGCCTTCGGCGCCGCGCTTGTCCAAAGCACGGATAATGATGTTGCGCAACATATTGGCCACCTTCAATCCTAACCATAGGATGAGGATGGCCCCGATGAGCTTGGGCACGAATCCCACGGTGAGTTCGGTGAGGGCACGCAGGCCGTCCTTGAGGAATGTATTCTCGCCGGTCACCACAGCCTTGATGTCTGTGATGTCCATATTCTTGATGCTATCCTTCAAAGCAGTGGATATGCTGTCGGTAGCCTTAAGTGTCTGTCCGAACTCGTCCTTGGGCAGCGAGTCGGGTGACGGACCTTGCAACGCTGCCGCCACCAAAACCGGAGTCTTTTCGTCCAATAATAACATAATCTCTTGTTGTAAATGATATAACGGCATTCCAATACTGAAATGCCGTTATATCATTATTTAATTGTCATGTATTTATTTCTTGACAATCTTCTGGGTGCTGACACCGGCGGCGGTGACGACACGCACCATGTAGACGCCGTTGGCAAGGGCGCTGATATTGATGGTGCCAGCCTCGGCGGTCATAACCACGCGGCCGTTGACATCGATAATCTCGACCTGCTCGATGCCTTCGCCCTCAACGCTCAGCATGCTGCTGGCGGGGTTGGGATAGACAGCGACATTGGCAGCGTTGGCGTTGTCGATGCCCTGGGTGGAACCGGATGCAACGACGGCGATGTCGGAAATCAGGATGTAGTAACCGCCGGTGGTCTCATAGTGACGGAAGGCCACCTTGAACTCGCCGCTCACGGTCTCGGGGATTGCGACGGCACGCTGGGAAGGAGCGGTAATGTCGGCAGTCAGGGTTTCCTGATAGAGCAGAGTCTCTACACCATTCTGGACGACATAGACACCGTAGTGGTCGCTGGGCAGCTGGGTCTCGAGCGGCATAACCTTCCAGGCAATCTCGAAGCTGCCGGTGGCAGGCATAGCCATAACGGGAGTGTAGACCCAGTTGTCGGGATCAAGCTCGATGAAGCCATAGTAGTTGGACTGGGAGACAAGGTATGTGACACCGTCTTCCATCTCGTAGGTGAACCAACCATCCTCGGGATTGTCCCAGCAGAGACCGAACTCGTTGGCGAGGTCGAAGGTGTGAGGCAGCTCGATGGGGTTGCTGCAGTTTACAATCTCGATTGAAACCGACTCGGTGGTGGTGGAGACAGCGTTGGTAGCGGAGGCGGTGACGGTGTGGTTACCGTCGGTGGTGAAGGTGTAGGTCAGCGTATTGCCGGTTTCGCTCTGCACGGTGCCGTCGACGCTCCACTCGATGGGAGTCACATCGCTTGTGGCAGTGAACTCGACAGCTTCACCCATGCGGGCCTCTTCGGGACCTTCGACAACCAGGTAGGGAGCCTCGGCAGGTCCGATACGGACGTTGTCGATATCGAGCCAGAACATATCGGTGCAGTTGTGGTGACGGAAGGCTACATAGATGGTCTGACCGGCATAGCTGGCCAGGTCGACAACCTGACGGCCCCAAGCGCCAGTGGGCATACCAGCGTAGACCTGTGTGGTGAAGTCGCTGGTGCTGTGACCGGTGGTGGAGACATAAACGGTGTAGTACTCGTCGGCATATTCAGCATCCTGGGCCTTGACAAACCACGAAAGCTTCAGGTCCTCGCTGGACGGGAGGGTGAAAGCGGGGCTGATAAGCCAGTTGTCGGGAGTGAGGGCATCATTGATGTACGAAGCGGAAGCGGCAAAGCCGTCACTTTCGCCAAAGCCGGCACCCTCGCCACGCAGATAGTCGAAGGTCCAGTTGTTGCCATCGCCGTCGGCATCGACGGTGAGCCAGCAAAGGAGGTTTTCGGTGTTCTCGAAATCTTCTACATAGGGGAAGGTGGTGATTGCATCGCAGCTGAAAACATTCACAGCATAGGAAGCCGTGGTGGTTCCGGCGCTGTTGGTGGCGCTGGCGTCGACGCTATAGTTGCCAGGGGTATTCCATACGACGATGGCGGTATCGCCATTGAATTCGGTATAGTCGGCGGTGACATTCCACACGACAGTGGTGGCAGTTGTGGTGGCAGTGAAGACTGCGGTATCGCCAGCCATGACAACGGCGGGACCGGCGATGCTGATTTCGGGAGCTTCGGCGCCGCCAACGCGGATGTCGTCGATGTCAAGATAGAACATGTCGGTCACATTGTGGTGGCGGAAGGCGACGAAGATGGTCTGGCCGGCATAGCTGCTCAGGCTGACGGTCTTCTTCACCCATTCGCCAGTGGCGGTGCTGGTGAGGACGGCAGCAGCGCTGAAGTTAGCCACAGCGTTGCCTGTGGTGTTGATATACACGCTGTAGTACTCTGCAGCATAACCGGCATCCTGGCCTTTCTCATACCAACTGATATTGAACTCGCTGGCATCAGTCGGAATCTCAAAGGCGGGCAGGATCATCCAGTTGTCGGGGGTCACGGCGCCCACATTGTTGATATACGATGCAGAAGCGGCAACCATGTCGCTGCCATTGTGGCCGTTGCCGGTGGTGCCAAAATCATAAATAGTCCAGTTGTTGCCGTCGCCATCAGCATCGACAAAGGAGAAACCGGCAGGAGTGCCGTTCTCAAAGCCTTCGCTCCAAGGGAAGGTGCTGATGGTGTCACCAGCCGTCTTAGGCATAGGCATGGGGGTAGCTACACGCATGGCGGGAGCAATGCGCTCGTGCTTCTGGGTGGGAACATGGCGGCGGGCCATATTCTGCTGTGCGAAACTCATGCTGCTCAGCAGCATCACAGCGGCAAGAAGTGATAATACTTTTTTCATTTTTCTATTTTTTTATATTATATATTGTTTCACAATCACATACACGCCAAAGGCGGCAAGTGTATAATTTGCAAATATACACTTTTTTTACTTATGGCGCAAAACATTTTTCCAACAACAGGGCTTGCGGATCGTACCGCAAGCCCTGTTGCAGTTCTATTTTATCGACAGCTCAGCTATGTATCCTTTCTTGCTGCGCACAACGAAGGTGTATCGCCCGTTGCCTTGACTGCGCAGCGAAGTTGCTATGATATTGGTGCCGTCGGCGACAAGCTTCTGCTTGGCCACACTACCGTCGGCACCGAAGCGGTAGGCCGAGATGGCGCCGTGCACCACCATCACGACACGGCGGACAGCATTGTCGGGATCGTAGGTGTCGCCGTCCTTGGGCGACTCGTTGGTGATGACGTAGAGGTCGTCGCCCTCGGCCACCATGTCGGTCTCGGTGTTCTCGCCGAAGTCGCCGTTGTTACCATTGTCGTGCATCAAGGGCTTCATCCAAACGATGTGGCCTGTGGAGTCGGCCTTGACGAGCATCATGCCTTTATAATAGTATGTGGCCGTAGCCATGCCGTTACCGGTATTGACGGTCCTCTCCAGCCATGTGCGGCCATAGAGTGCGGCACCGCCAGAGGGCGTGGCAGCCTTGGCGCGGAGGTTGAGGAAGTTGACGTCCGGCGAGGCTATCTCCGATATCAGCGAAGCATTGTAGAACACGCGGGCGTCGGCCTTGGTGAAGGGGTGGCGGTCGGTGCCGGCCATCTTGCCTGCCGAAACATCGTAGAGGTAAGCCGCCACGCCAGTGTATATCGTGCCTGTGGTGACCACGGCGCCTACAAGGAAGTTGCCGGCCCAGCCGGTACCCTTGCCTATCTCGAGGGCGGTGGCAAGCACTTTGTCGCCGAAAACGTTGAGAATCGTCATACCACCCACCTGGGCTACCGACGGGTAGTGGCCCTGCTTCGTGCCGAGGCCGTCGGCGATGCCGAAGACGAGGGCGGCGCCGTCGCTTTGGTCGTCGCCGTTGCTGAAGCCACAGGTGGCTATGCGGCCATCGTCGGTGACGAATATCTCAGATATGGCACCTATGTTGAGGCTGTGAGCCCACACGGTCTGCATGGAGCGGTCGAAGACCATGCCCTGCACGTCGGCAGTGTTGGTCTTGTCGTTGGCCACAGCATAGACGAGGCCGTAGTTGCCGTTCTCCGAAGTGGCATCCCAGTGGTAGAAGAACTCATTCTTGCCAATCTCACGGTTCAATATTTCCTTGTCACTCTCAACGGTGAAGGACGAAAGGTTGACACACACATGACGCAGGATAATGGACTTCTTCTCGAAAGCACTGACGATCACATGCATGCGCATACCGTCGCGGTGAGTGTGCATGATACCGTAACCCTTGGTGTTTTCAATCTTTACGCACTTGTATTCCTTGTATTCCATGTCCACCTCGCGAACCATGATGCCTTTCACCTTGCTGAAGGCGTTGAGGTCGGGTTCGACGGAATAGTAGCGGCCTTCGGCATCGGCCTTGTCGAGACGTATCAATGTGGGCTGGTAACCTTTGCTGTTACCATTGTCACCCTGCTTAAAGGTGATGTTCTGAGCCGTAGCCGTGGAGAACAACGCGACAGCAACTAACATTGTCAGTGTTTTTTTCATTGTTTTCATTGTTTCATCAGTTTTTTATTATTTATGTCTCATCAGTTTTTACTATTTATGGAATGAGATTGACAACCACATACTCAGACTGGGTACCTATGCGGTATTTGGCGCCCCAGATGCCGAGGCCGGAGGTGACGCAGACGGTGGTCTCCCCTTTCTTCAACGTGCCCCACGAGCACTCGTACAGGGCGTCGGTAATCCACGACAACGGCCACACCTGTCCGCGGTGGGTGTGACCGCTCACCTGCAGCCCTATGCCCGCGCGCTCGGCCTTCTCCAGGTGGTAGGGCTGGTGGTCGAGGAGGATGGTGAATGCTTGATTGTCTGATTGCTTGATTGCTTGAATGTTTTTTCGGTAGCGGTTGGTGCGGTCGTCGCGGCCGATGACGGCGATGTTGCCGACTTTGGCCACCGAGTCGCGCAGCAGGGTGATGTTGGCGTCGCGGTAGAAGCGCTCC
>JAEEGL016988887.1_pt1 | contig 20660 bp, 19 predicted proteins | sample 9134231 | NCBI WGS metagenome assembly JAEEGL01 (sample SAMN16246548, study PRJNA631951) | gut metagenome | biome: gut microbiome; feature: rumen; material: fiber-attached | host: Bos | place: Iran: Karaj | collected 2018-10
TCATATCCGGTTATTCTTCCTTCTTTTTCTGCCTTCTGAGCAACCTCTCCGTTATCAGAAGTACGATACTTCCCGTAAACGAGAGCGCCGCTATGATGATAGCTCCCGTATATCCGACTGCCGGTATCAGAAGCTCGGCGAGATAATTCGAAAGATTGTAAGCCGTGTGCGCAGCGATCGCGTTCCAGACGGAGCCCGTCATCTCCATGACAAAAGCAAATACCGCGCCTGCCAACGCAGCGTATATTCCCTGTAAAATATTTCCGTGCGCGATACCGAATATGACAGAAGAGACGATGATCGCGGCTGCTATGCCCCAGCCTCTTCTTACTCCGCTGTACATGATCCCGCGGAAAATGAGTTCTTCAACCAACGGAGCGACGATATACATTGCGATGAAAGATACCCAGAAGGGAGCCTGTTTTACCAGATTGATGCTCTCGTTGTTTGCCTCGATCCACTCGTCGGGGACCTTCATAAGATTGACAACGGAAATCGAAAGTACGTTCAGCGACGCGCCGCAGAGGACGGACGCCAAAACGGCTGTGGGACTGAATCTTTTTATCCCAAGCGAATCTGTGAAGATGTCTTTCAAAAAGCGGAAACCCACGAAAAAAACGAACCCGGACGTGATCGATCCCGCGATCATGATCACTGCCGCATTGCTGAACGCGGGAGTGTTTTTCAGTATGAGCGCTGACAGAAAACTGAAAAGCCTGTAGAGCAAAAGAGCAAGAACTCCCGCTCCGAGGCCGACTGTTCCGATCAAAAATTTTTCAGTTCTGCTCTCGTTCATAAAGCCGCTGTCCCGTACAGTCGCGAAATAAAGCGCTTCACTATCAGTATATCAGTCAAAATTCTTTTCTGCGATCTCACCGAGTCTTTTATAGATCGAATTTGCGGGAACGAATCCCCTCACAAATGACAGCGGATAAACCTGGGTGTTTCTTCCGACGACGCTTCCGGGGTTCAGAACAGTGTTGCAGCCGATCTCCGCGCGGTCACCCAGCATCGCTCCGAATTTCCTTTTACCCGTTTCAACGCGCGTTCCGTCCGGAAGTAAAACAGTCACGTTTTTCTTGTCGCCTTTGACGTTTGACGTTATCGATCCGGCGCCCATATGGGCATACGCTCCGAGTATCGAATCGCCTACGTAATTGTAATGAGGCACCTGGACGTGATTGAATAAAATGACGTTTTTAAGTTCCGTTGAATTACCGACAACACAGCCTTCTCCGACAAGAGCGCTTCCGCGGATGAACGCGCAATGCCTGACTTCCGCGCCTTTGCATATAACGCACGGGCCTGTGATCGAAGCTGTCGGCGCCACTTTCGCGTCCTTGGCTATCCAGATATTCTCGCCTTTGAGTTCATATTCGCCTGTCTGTTCAAGCTTCCTGCCGAGAGAAATGATAAATTCCTTGATGTCCCCGAGCGCTTCCCACGGATATTCATACGACGCCAGAAATTCGCCCGCGGCAGTTTCGTTTAGATCGTAAAGATCCCTGATCCTTAAACCTTCCATATTTTTTCCTCTTTCGTAAAATGTCACGCCTAAACAAAGGCTGATAAAATGATACCACCATTGCTTTGAAATCACAAGAAAAAAGTGATCCCTGAAAGCACCTTTTCGTTTGCAATCAGGCTCATTTTGTTGTATCATTCGATCATTAAGAACATACGAAAGAGAGGATGAAAAAAGTATGTCAAAGAAAAGTTTGGATCTCGAAACCGCGAAGAAGTTTTTTACAGAAACTGTCTGCAGCCTTGAAAAGTTCCCGTATTCTTTTGTCTACGCAGATAAAAAATACGACTGCATAGGTGATCTGAAAGCAGATATTTCCACAAGTGAAAACGGTGAATTCATCGAAAAAACCGTTAAGTATTCCCCCGACGGCACGCTTTTCGTCATTTTTGAGGCAAAATACTGCAAAGAATACGGCGAGAGCGAATACACGTTATATTTCGAAAATACAGGCGACAGACCCACAGCCGTTCTTCGCGACGTATATACACTCGTGCACGATTTCCCCGGTGACGAACCCGTGCTCAGAGGAAATCTCGGAGACCATGACAAATTTTACGAAGCGTATGAAAACAGACTCCTGCACGGCGATACGTATTTCAGGTCGACTGAAGGAAGATCGACTCATATCGTATTTCCCTACTTCGATCTTGTTCACGGAGACGGAGGAACGCTTATGGCTCTCGGATGGGCGGGAACGTGGGATTCGCTTTTTACCGCTCACGACGGTGTCACGACTGTCAGAGCAAAAACTTGCATATTCCTGAACGCGTGCCTTTTGCCGGGAGAAAAGATCAGGACGGGGCTCGCAGTCATGATCCCTTACAAAGGGAGAAACGCAGACAATGCGACAAACCTCTGGAGAGAATGGTTTATGAAATACAATGTGCCTAAAATGGACGCGAAAGGCACACCAATGCATCCTTTTACGACGAGCGGATTCGCGGGAGACACAGGACTTCCCAATTCCGACGGAAGCATTTCGGAGAGGTATTTTACCTGGAAACCGACGCTCGACAAACTCATCGAGGAAAAAGTGGTGCCTGATTTTCGTTGGTTCGACGCGGGCTGGTACTGCGATCCTTCCGGCAATACCGTACCGTCAGACTGGTGGGGCACGATCGGGACTTGGGAACTCGACAAAGAAAAGTGGCCCGGAGATTCGTTCAAGGAGTCAAATGATGCCTGTCACAAAGCCGGCATGAAAGTTTTCGTCTGGTTTGAGCCGGAGCGCGTCACGAATCCGGAAGAGCTTGAGAAAAATTACGGCTATAAAAAGGAATGGGGCGTCGTACACGGACCGACTGTCACGAGCAATATAGGAGATGACGAATGTCTCGCCTGGACTCTTAACAGGATCGTAAAAATGATGGATGAAAACGACGTGGATATGTTCCGCGAAGACAACAACTCCGATCCGGGATTCGCCTGGGGCGAACTCGACAGACGAGACGAAGAAAAATACTCCCTTCCGAGAAAAGGTATAAACGAAAACAAATGCATCTGGGGACATTACAAGCTCTGGGACGGAATAATCTCATATTGCGCTTCAAAGGGCAAATGCACTTTCGTCGATTCGTGCGCGTCCGGAGGCGGCAGGAACGATATCGAATCGATGCGCCGAGGCATTCCCATGATGAGGAGCGACTACGACCGCACGACTTCTTCTATGAGGCTTTCTCAGACAACAACATTCTGTAAGTGGATCCCCTTCCACGGTTCGAGCACAAAAGAAACAGAGAACCAGCTCGATGTTCAGAAAAACGAAGGCACGTCTCCGTATGTCGCCAGAGCTTCATATCTGCCGCATTATCACTACGGAGAGGCTTTTACTCACAATAAAAACCTCAATTTCGACCTGTTGAGGAGAAATATAGGAGAATGGCGCAGCATCAACCACCTTCTCGTCAAGGACCTCTACGTTCTGACACCTTGGCATTACAACGAATGCAGAGACTCATGGACAGTCCTCTGCTATGACGATCCTTCCATAGGCGACAGCGTCCTGCTCGGATTCAGGATGGAAGACGCGGCGGCAGACGAATACACGGCACTGATTCCTTTTACCGAAGAAGATTCTGTCTACGAGATCACAGACGTCGACACGGGCAAAACGTTCAAAGCCTCCGGTAAAACTCTGCGCGATCTCGGCATCGCTCTTAAACTCCCCGAGCGCAAATCGAGCATAATGTTACGATTCAAGAGGATATAGTTTTCCTACTTTCCAGCAGTATTTCCTTTTTGATTCGGGAAAATCATTTGATATGCCGTGTTCGGGATCGTAAAATGTCCCTTTTACATAAAGCGACCAGTGCCAGCATCTCGGAGTCTCCAGGCTCAGGATGCAAATGTCCGGCAGGTCGCTTTTTTCAGAAACCTCGACTCGTGCATCCGCGCAGACAAAACCGTAATGCGACAGGGCTTTTTTCATCTCCTTCAGCGTTGTCTCTCTGTCGTTGCCCAGAAAAAGGCAAACTTCATCGGGAGAGACATCCGCAAGCATCGCGATAACTGCCTGTCCGCATTGAAGATCTGTCGGTTCGTGGATATATTTTATGATCTGTTCCATATAGATAGGTTAAAAAACTCCCGCGGGGCAAAGATCAGTTCGGTGCCTCTTTGCGTCTTATATGAGACACGAGTTCGATCGCCGCAGCGGCTATCGCGAGAACGCTAATGAAAAGAGCGTAATAAACGAAGAAATTGTTTTTAACGAAATGATCTACGGCAAGCGCGTAAGGAATGAGAAAGATCGATACGCCTGACGCTTTATTCAGGAAAAAGTGAGTCGAAGCAAAACCTTTGAATTTCGCGTAATAGACTATATAGCAGGCAGCCCGGATCGCGACAGCGATACCGGCGAGCACCCAGACCCACCAGACGAGTTTTTCGATCAGCGTCCGGAAGACTCTCGCGATCATCACGGCATATATAGAGACGTCGGCGATACTGTCGAGGATCGATCCGAATTTGCTTACGGAACCCGTTCTGCGAGCGATCATTCCGTCAAAAAGATCAGTGACTCCCGCAACGGTGTAAACGATGTAAAAAACAATATTCGTCGCGTCTTTGAAGGGAATGAATATCAAAGCGATCGCCCCGATGAGACGAATCGATGTCAGGATATTCGGAACAGTGATCAGTGACTTTTTGTTCATCGCTCAAATCCTCCGCTGTGAGAAATAATTATACACGTGCGATATTTGATTGTCAATTTTTCGGTGACAAAAGAGCCCCCGTATGATATACTTACTTTAGAATCAAGCGTAAAATATCCGTAAGAATATACGGTTGCGTCTTTGGAGGAGAATATGAAAACAAGTATAAGCACCTACAGTTTCGGAAAGTACAACGATATTCTGGGCATCGACGGCGTGATCGAAAAGGCAGCAGAAATTGGTTTTGAAGCGATCGAATTCGTTGACGGACCGTGGACGAACGATCTCGATCCGGCTGTCGCGGCCGCGTGCAGAAAAAAGGCAGAAAGCCTCGGACTTGAGTTGTCCGCATATTGCACGGGCAACGATTTTCTCGATACCGCAAATGAAACCTTTGAGGACAAGATCTCAAGACTCAAAAAGCACGTCGATTTCGCCGCTCTGCTCGGTGTAAAAGGCATGCGCCACGACGTATCATACTCAGCTCCGGGAAGGTCGTATGACGCCGTTTTACCTATACTCGCCGAAGGCTGCAGACAGGTCGCGGAGTATGCGAAGGGAAAAGGAATTTTTACGATGACGGAGAACCACGGATGGTTCTCGCAGGATTCCGACAGGGTCGAAAAACTCTATAACGCCGTAAACCACGAAAACTTCGGGCTTTTGGTCGATATAGGCAATTTTATGTGCGCGGACGAGGAACCGAAGCGCGCGGTCGGGATCACCGCGAAATACGCAAGACACGTTCACTGCAAGGATTTCATATTCAAAAAAGGCACTGAAATGAACCCCGGAAACGGCTGGTTCGAAACGCGCGGCGGAGACTATATCAGGGGCACGATCCTCGGCCACGGCGTGGTACCTGTGCCGCAGTGCCTGCGTGTTCTGCAAAAATACGGTTATGACGGTTATGTGACAATAGAATTCGAAGGCGTTGAGGACAATCTGCTCGGTATCGCCTGGAGCCTTGACTTTTTAAAGAGGTGCCTCGGCAAATGAGCAAAAACACAACTGATTCCTTTTGCGATTTTTTAAAGGTTAAAAAAGAAGCGGATATGTATTTCGACGTTGCCGTCGCGGGCGGCGGCAGCGCGGGAGTTTTCGCGGCGATTTCCGCAGCCAGAACAGGTGTTTCGACCGTACTTTTGGAGCGCTCATCCATGCTCGGCGGTACGGCGACAAACGGCGGAGTAAACTTCCCCGGTCTTTTTCACGCATACGGAAAACAGATAATCTCAGGCCCCTGCTGGGAAGCGATCGAGCGCTGCGATAAGCTCGGAGGCGCGAAGATACCGAAGATAGTGGAGCGTCCCGAAAATCACTGGGAACTGCAGATATCGATCGACAGAAATATATACAACAGAGTCCTCGAGGAGATGTGCAGGGAATCAGGCGTCAGGATAATGTACTACTCCACCGTTTTCGCAGCCTCGGAAAATACATCCTCTGATTCTCCCGACGGTAAAAATGGCATCATCCTCGCTGTTGCAGGTATAAACGGCGTCGAAACGGTCTTCGCGAAAAAAGCAATCGACGCGACAGGTGACGCCAACCTCGCGGCGATCCTGGGATATGAGCGCATAAGAAATGATATTCTGCAGCCCGGAACGATCGAGCATAATATCGCGGGATACGATCCGGACGATCAGAGGATAGATTATGAAAAACTCAATTCGCTCGTCGAAAAAGCGCTTCAGAACGGCGAGCTCGAATACAACTGTTTCCGCGGAAGGACCCCCGAATTCAATTTGAGATACGGAAAGATACCGAATCATATTTTTACGAACGACGGTTCTGATTCGCTGTCAAAAACAGATCTGGATCTTCGCGCAAGGGCTTCCTTGTTCAGTTATATCGATCTCCTGCGTAAAAATCCGGGTCTTGAAAACGTCTACGCCTCTTATGTCGCGGCAGAAACGGGCGTCCGGGAAACTTACCGAATAATCGGTTCGACATTTATGACAGTAGATAAATACTGTTCCGGATACGTGTATCCCGACAGCGTTTGCTACGGTTTTTACCCGGTGGATCTGCATGTGGCCGAAGGTATCGATAAAAGGTACGATCTTGATGACGGAGCAGTTCCTACGATCCCGTACGGAGCGCTCGTTCCTACGAAAAACGGCATCCCTTCCGAAAATCTGCTCGTCGCGGGAAGGTGTATAAGCGCTGATACTTATACGATGAGCGCGATAAGAGTCCAGGCTCCGTGTATGGCTGAAGGGCAGGCTGCCGGATGCGCGGCTTCGATCTGCGCGAGAAAGGACCTGTCCGTTTCAGAGGTGTGCCCCGAGGCTGTCCGCGTTAAGCTCTCTGACCTCGGAGCAATCGTCCCGGACCTCCGGTAAAAAAATCAGTTGCAAACAAGCAGTATTTGTTATATAATATCCTGTGTATGTACGTCAGGTGCATGGAAAACTCATTAAAACGGATATAAATTTGGAGGTTTACTTTTATGATTTCAGCAGGCGATTTTAGAAACGGACTTACTTTTGAGATTGACGGAAGCGTTTTCCAGGTAGTCGAGTTTCAGCATGTTAAGCCCGGCAAAGGCGCTGCTTTTGTCAGAACAAAAATGAAGAATGTCATCACAGGCGCGACGATTGAGCGTTCGTTCAACCCTACTGACAAATTCCCCACCGCCCACATCGACAAGAGAGATATGCAGTATCTCTACAAAGATGAGGACGTTTACAATTTCATGGATCTCGAAACTTACGAGCAGATCCCGATCACGACTGAAACAGTAGGCGACGCTCTCAAGTTTGTTAAAGAGAACGAGATCTGCAAGATCCTCTCCTTCAAGGGCAACGTTTTCGGAATCGAACCTCCGATCTTCGTTGAACTCGAAGTAATCGACGCAGAACCCGGAGTCAAAGGCGACACGGCGACAGGCGCGACAAAACCCGCAACAGTCGAGACAGGCGCACAGGTCAAAGTGCCTCTCTTCATCAACCGCGGCGACAGGATCAGGATCGACACACGTACAGAGTCCTACATGGAAAGAGCATAAGTTTCCGGAGGTGTAAGATGGGATTTTTAACTGAAAGAGCAAGTTATCTGCGCGGTCTCGCCGACGGTCTCAGAATCGACGACAAGAGCGACGAAGGCAGATTGTTAAAAGAAATTATCGAACTTCTTGACGACATCGCAGGATCAGTCGAGGATCTCGAAGAACTCCAGAGAGATATGGAAGACGAAGCTGCCAACACGGACGACCGTCTGAACGATCTTGAGGATGAAGTTTTCGGCTACGAAGAAGAGGAAGACTGCTACTGCCCTTACTGCGGCGAGTACATCGACCCCGAAGAAGCCGAACTCAACGAAGACTGCACAGCCATCATCTGCCCCTCATGCGGCAAAGAGATTGAACTCGAAGACGATGAAGACGATGACCTCGACTACTCCCCCGAGGACGAAGGCAAATAACGCAGATCAATTGAAATCGGTAAAATGACAACTCGCCCGGAGAACTGATCTCCGGGCGAGATTTTTTTCCTATATTGACATTCGGTCGATTCGATCTTCGAACCGTCACTTTATCTTCAATTCCTTATCAAAGAATGTCATGATGTGCAGCTTGCCGTTTTTGACGCAGGCGAGGTCTTCGATGCGGACTCCGCCGAGATCCGGAACGTAGACGCCGGGCTCAACGCTGAAGACCATTCCTTCTGTGAGAGGCGTCTCTCCGCGGAGATTGACATAAGGATCTTCATGGATCATGATGCCGACTCCGTGGCCGAGGCCGTGGCCGAAATATTTTCCGAAGCCGTGCATTGAGATATAGTCGCGGGCGACTGCGTCGAGTTCTTTTCCCGTCATGCCGACTCTAAAGCTTTCGATCGCTTTCTGCTGGGCGTCATAGACGATCTGATAGATCTCGCGCATTTTACTGTTCGCGCTGCCGATGAAGAAAGTTCTCGTCATGTCAGCGTCATAGCCTTTGTATCTTGCGCCGAAGTCGACAGTGACCGCCTCGCCTTCTTCGAGTTTCTTTTCCGTGGCAGTCCCGTGGCACATCGAACCTCTGATGCCTGACGCGACGATCGTTGTGAAAGCGACTCCGTCAGCGCCGTATTTTCTCATATTGTACTCGAGCAAAGCGGCTGCTTCGATCTCTGTCATACCCGGTTTTACAGCTTCGTATGTTTCTGCAAAAGCGACGGATGAGATCCTGCATGCCTCTTCGATCTTTGCGAGCTCGTCTTCTGATTTTACGATGCGGAGACCTTCGGTGAAATTGCCGATGCCTGTGAATTTGATGTTCGGAGCTTCTTCGGCAAGTGATTTTACCCAGGTGTAGAGGATCGTTTCGTCTTCAAAACCGACGGAGCGAAGACCTTTTGAAAGCATGAGATCTGCCGTTGCGGGCATAGAGTCGCTTCTCATATTGATATGCTCGTAATCGGGACATTCGACGATGACCTGCTCGTTGTAGCGAAAATCAGTAAGGATGAACTGCTCTTTTTTCGTGATCAGCAAAGTCGCGTCCCCGTAGCCTGTGAAGCCCGAAAGATAGAAAACGTTCTCCTGCGATGTGTAAAATACTGCGTCAAGCGCCTTTTCATCCATGAAATCGCGAACTTTCGCGATCCTTTTTATACTTTCTTCGTGCGTAGCTCTTTTCATAAGATACCCATCCTTTTTAAATATTTATGTTCCGTTTTTCTCTTTATGTGCGTATACCAGGGCTCCGAATCCGGATCGACGGGCTTTACGAGCACTGTGTACGCCCCGAATTTGTTGCCGCATTGTATATCCGTAAAAATCTGGTCGCCGACGACAGTTACTTCAAAAGGCAGCAGGCAGAGCTCTTCCGCTTTCTTGCGAAGCTTCCGAGTTCCCGGTTTGCCGGCCTTGCCGCAGTAGATGACAGACGCCTTTTCGGCGTATTTTTTCGAGCGTCCGTTGCCCGCGTTTGAGAGTATGCCGATAATCAGACCATCGTTTTTGAGACGCTCAAAAAGCGCTTCCGCCTCCGATGTCGGAGTGTCCGTGCCGAATGGAGCGAGTGTATTGTCAATGTCAAAAAAAACAGCTTTGATCCCTTTTTCTTTTAATTTGCCCGCGTCTATTTCAAACGCTGATTCGAGAAACAGATCGGGCTTCAAATATTCGTTCACTTTTCAAGCGCTCCTTTTAATATCTCAAGCGCCTCGCGGTAGCCGTAAAATCCTTTGCCTTTGACTGTCGCGATGCTGACGGGCGAGATGACCGAAAGTTTGCGGAAGTCTTCTCTCTTCGAGATATCGCTTATGTGGACTTCGACAGTCGGTATCTGAACGGCAGAGAGCGCATCGGCGATCGCATAGCTGTAGTGCGTGTAAGCGCCGGGATTTATCACGATGCCGTCGAATTTGCCCAGGGCGTTCTGGATCTCGTCTATGATCGCTCCCTCGTGGTTTGACTGGAACAACGTCACGTCGAGTTTCAGCGGAAGAGCGCTCATTTTGATGAAATCGCAAAGATCCGCATATGAATCGTTACCGTAGGTCGCCGGTTCCCTGATTCCGAGCATATTTAGGTTCGGACCGTTTATAACGAGTATTTCGAACGTCTTTTCAGCCATTTTACCACCTATTTTTCGATGATCTTCTTTATTTTTTCGACCGCTTCTTCCCTGTTCTTGTCATTCTCGACTTCGACGTCGGAATATTTTCTGTACAGCGGAAGCCTGAATTTGTACGTCGCGATCAGCGCTTCGAGGCTCGTGTTTTTGAACAGCGGTCTCTTGTTCATCACGTGAGGCGGCGTTGTGACCAGGTTGTAAAGCGATCTGTGAACGAAAACAACATAGCTGCCCTCGTGCCTGAGACGCTCCATCGTTTCATCCCTTGTAACAGCTCCTCCGCCTGTCGCGATGATCGCTTTGTCCGTTTTACCGAGTTCTTTTGCGGCTTTTGTCTCGAGCTCTCTGAATTTGGCTTCTCCGTCTTCCTGAGCGAATATCTCCGGAATGGTCTTCTGCGCCATTGTCTCGATATATTCATCCATGTCGTAAAATGTGTAATCGAACGAAGCCGCGAGAGCCCTGCCGATAGACGTTTTACCTGAGCACGGCATGCCGATCAGGACCACGCGGCTGTATTTGCACTCGAGCGACGGTCTCGGAGCTTCTGAGACCGTGCCGCCGTCCTTCACCGTATGGATGTCGCTGTCAGAAGCGTACAGATCGTTTATATCTGCCGCAGGGGCGTTTTCCTCCGTTTTTCCGGCATGATCATCCGCTGATTGAGTTGTCGTCCTTCGGACGAATGTCGTTCGAGGCACAGCTGTTCTGCCCGGTACAACTGTGATATTTTCGCCCCTTTGAACGACTTTTCTCACAACAGCAACGGGTCTCGCATGCTCTTTCTCTTCAGTATTCTCTGTTTTTCTTTCTTCGTCCACAGGGGCACCTCCGTCGTTTCGTGCGGGTCTTTAGATAGAGTAGCGGATGATCTGTTTTCAATTAAAACAATCTCTTCATTCCGAGTCTCTTCATCTCTGCGAGAGTCTCGTTTCTCGGAAATTCGAAGTCTACCGGATGCTCGTAAGCGTCCCAGTTGTACAGTATCTTTTCGGGTACAGTCCGTTTGTCTGGAGCGTTTCCGAAAACTCTCGGGATCTTGCAGACCGTCTTCGCGGGGATCCTCTCAGGCGGAAATTCGTCGAGATATTTCTTAAGAGCGGCAAATCTCTTGCCGTATTCGTTCGGTTTGTCATTGTAGTCAAGGACGCCCGGAGTCTTCTGATCGGGACTGTTTCCGAGGAACCAGAGTTGGAAGCCCGAAACGTGACCCGCGAGGAATTTTACCGTTCTCTCTACGACGTCTGCTGTCTCTTCCCAATCGGGTACGACATGACCGAATTCCTCAACTAAGCACGGTTTGCCGAAATTGTTGAATCTTGCGTAAAGCAGGCACTCTCTGAGCCTTCTCGTGATGTCCTCTTCGTTCGACTGATGCGCCGCGTGGAAATCCTTCGGAAGCTCCGGACGATAGAGAAGATAGTCAAATTCGGTGTAAACGTGAAGCGTAACAAAGTCGAAATTGTCCAGTTCTCCGCTGCCGATGCCGCAGTGCTTCCATGCGAATCCCTCAGTCGAAATACCGCCCTGATCCGGATGGAGTCCGATGGTGATCATATGCTTCTTGTCGATCGATCTGATCGCGTCAGTCTGATTTTTAAGGAAGAAATACGAAACGCACTCCTTGAAATCGTTAAAATCTGATATTTCCTGAATGCTTTCGGAATATCTTCCGAGTCCTCTGTACCATTTGATCTCCGGTTGCTTTATCTCGTCATAGTCTCCGAAAGATGTTCCCCACGATCTGTTGAGCTCGTCTATCGTCTTATATCTGAATCTGAGCCATCTTCTGTAAGGTTCGAGAGCGTACCGGTCCTGGAATTTCCAGAAGCTTGAACCTTCAGCCACTCCCCAGTTCCCCGCGGGGAGATAAAGTTCTGTCGCGAGGTTGTACGCAAACAGTCCGGGTCTTCCCTTGCAAACCTTCGCGATGATCTTCCAGACCTGCTGATAGATGTAAAATGAATCGAGTTTTCCCGGCTCTTCGCATCCGAAGAATGTTCCGCCTTCGTGGAACCATTTCGAGCCGTTCATGCACCATTCGGTAAGAGTGAGCGATACGTAAACGCCCGTTTCTTCAGCGATATCCATAAGTTCCTTCAGCCTGTCCGGGAAAGAAGGAGTCATCTCTCTCAGTTTGAATTTTCCGGGCACCTGCGGATCCGCGGCTACCAGAGGGCAAGCAATAAACACCTTAAGGACATTCATATTGCATTTTTTTGCGCCTTTGAATACACTTTTTATCCTCTTCGGATCCCACTCGTCTGACGCGATAACGTGCAGCGATTCCTGGAATTTTCCGGGAACATCATGGTATTTTCCGTTTTCATCCTTCTCCCTGACCGGGATCCTGTAGTTCATGTTCGCTCCAAACGGGTAAAATCTCTCCCCGCTCTCAGTTTCAAAATTCCAATGATCCTTCGCAACTCTGATAAATTCCATTTTAACTTCCTCCTTAATGAGATCTGCAAAACTATATGCCTTGTGTTTTTTCTTTCAGACTATTCTCTCGCCCATGTCTCCGCCGGCGAGGATGTGATAGTGGAGATGGGGTACGCTCTGTTTCGCGTCCCTGCCGCAGTTATTGATCACTCTGAATCCGTTTTCACAAAGGCCTTCCTGACGGGCGATGTTGGCGATCGCGAGCTGGATACCGCCGAGAAATTCCCTGTCTTCCGAGCCGAAACCGAGCACGCTGGAAACGTGCTTTTTCGCAGCCACAACGATATGCACCGGCATCTGCGGAGCGATATCCCGAAAAGCGAAACAGTAATCGTCTTCATAGACTTTCTTTGAGGGGATCTCCCCTTTGATGATCTTGCAGAAAATACAGTCGTCCATCGTAAAAACCTCTTTCCTTTTTCTTAAATGCTTAAGACGCTTTATCATTTCAGCGACGAGGCGACCTCGCCTGCTATCTTTTTGAGCATTCCGTCTATCGCAGCGACGTTCTTGCCGCCTGCCTGAGCCATATCGGGCCTGCCTCCGCCACCGCCGCCGCACTCCGACGCGGCGAATTTGATGATCTTTCCGCAGTTCGCGCCCTTTTCTACGGCGTCCTTCGAAGCCATCGCCACGAGCGAGACCTTATCGTCTTTTCCGGATGCGAGTAAAACGAGCGAGCATCCCGCTTTGTCTCTGAGCTTTTCGGCGAGTTCGCGAAGACCGCCCATATCCTGCAGATCGAATCTGCCTGTTACAACGGATATACCGCCTGCGTTTTCAGCCTTTGAGAGCAGATCGCCCAGAGAGTCTCCCGCGATGGAATCCTTTATTTCCTTCAGCTCTTTCTGCGTGTCCCTGAGCTGCGCGTTGATCGCGTTTATCTTTGAAGCGAGCTCTGACGGAGATGCTTTCGCGCTCTCCGATGCTTCCGCAAGAAGAGCGTTCCTGTCTTCGTAAAACTTTCTGGCTCCGGTGCCTGTCACAGCCTCGATCCTTCTCGTTCCGGATGCGACCGCGCTCTCGTGGACGATCTTGAAACAGCCGATCGATGCGGTATTTTTAACGTGAGTTCCGCCGCAAAGTTCCTTGCTGAAATCTCCCATTGAAACTACTCTCACGCTGTCTCCGTATTTCTCGCCGAAGAGCGCCATAGCGCCTGTCGCCTTCGCAGATTCGATGTCCATTATATCCGTATGAACGGGCAGATCGTCAGATATCGCCTCATTTACTATTTCTTCTACCTTTGCGAGTTCTTCGGGAGTGACGGCTTTGACGTGGTTGAAGTCGAATCTCAGCCTGTCGCTGTTGACGGATGAACCGGCCTGATGGACCTGATCTCCGAGGACTGTGCGAAGTGCCTTCTGGAGCAGATGCGTGGCGCTGTGGTTTCTCTCTGTCGCGAGCCTCAGCTTGCGGTCGACTTTCATTTTTACCGTTTCACCGACATTGATCGTTCCGTCAGTGACTACACCTGCGTGGCGCCATTTTCCGTTGGCTGTTTTCGTCGTGTTCTCAACAAAGAACTTTGCACCTGTGTTCGTCTCGATCATTCCCGAGTCGCCTTCCTGGCCTCCTGATTCGGCGTAGAAGGGCGTTCTGTCCGTGACAAGTATTATCTCGTCTTCAGCCTCAGCGGCCCGTACAAGGCCCTTAGAAGGGCTCAGAATGGCCATTACAGTCGCGTTGTCTTCAAGTTTCTCATATCCGGTGAATTCAGTCTTCGGACAGTCGTCAGGAACTGCCACTTCGTTGCTCGCCCATGAACTTTCCTTGTTCTTCATATTCTCCCTTGCGAGAGCTCTCTGGGCTGCCATTTCCTTCCTGAATCCTTCTTCATCTATCTCGAATCCGTTGTCCGTGAGTATCTCCTTTGTCAGATCGAACGGGAATCCGTAAGTGTCATGAAGCTTGAAAGCGATGCTTCCGGGAAGCACTTTTTCTTTTCCCGCATCTTTCATAAAATCGCCCAGTATGTTCATGCCCTGGTTGATAGTCTTCGAGAATTTTTCCTCCTCGTTCGCGATTATATTCATTATGAAACTTCTCTTCTCGACAAGATTCGGATAAGCTCCGCAGGAGTCCTCTATTACGATCTCCGCAAGCTCGGTGAGGAATGGCCTTGTGACTCCGAGCATCCTCCCGTGTCTCGCGGCTCTTCTTAAAAGCCTTCTGAGGACGTAGCCTCTTCCCTCGTTTGAAGGAACCACTCCGTCGGAGATCATCATTACGGTGCTTCTTATATGGTCCGTGATGACTCTTATCGAAACATCTGTCTTCCAGTCTTTTCCGTATTCGACTCCCGCTATCATGCATACGTTGTCGAGTATCCTTCTGACCGTATCGACTTCAAAAAGATTGTCGACTCCCTGCATCACGCACGCAAGTCTTTCAAGTCCCATGCCCGTATCGATGTTCGGCTTTGCAAGCCTCGGATATGATCCGTCTTCCTGCTTGTCGAACTGCGTAAAAACGAGATTCCATATCTCTATATATCTGTCGCATTCGCACGGAAAATGACAGTTCTCTCCGCAGCTGTATTCAGGACCTCTGTCGAAATGGATCTCCGAGCACGGTCCGCAGGGACCTGTTCCGTGCTCCCAGAAATTGTCTTCCTTGCCGAGCCTGAATATCCTGTCCGCGGGCACTCCAACCTTTTTGTTCCAGATCTCGAACGCCTCGTCGTCATCCTTGTAGATCGTTATGTACAACCTGTCGGCAGGTATCTCGAGCACCTTTGTCAGAAACTCCCACGCCCATGTGATCGCTTCGTTTTTGAAATAGTCTCCGAACGAGAAGTTTCCGAGCATTTCGAAGAATGTGCCGTGTCTCGCCGTCTTACCGACGTTTTCGATATCGGGCGTCCTGATACACTTCTGACACGTTGTGACTCTTCTTCTCGGCGGAGTTTCCGTACCTTTGAAATACGGTTTCAAAGGCGCCATTCCCGAGTTTATCAATAAAAGGCTCGCGTCGTTTTTCGGTATCAGCGAAAAGCTTGGCAGCCTAAGGTGTCCTTTCGATTCGTAAAATGACAAAAATCTTTCTCTCAATTCGTTTAATCCGAGTTTTTCCATTTCAGATTGTTCCTTTCGTTTCCGGCTCTCAGCGTAAAAGGAAAACGCAGAGGCTTTATTGTGATCGCAAGCCGCAAAACCACAAATTATATTATATCATATATATTGCAAAATTATAATATCAACGATCGGTAAAAGAGTGCAATTCGCCATATTCCATTCAAGGATCAGAAGCCGCCGCTGTTTTTACTCCGGGACATGTTTCGCTCCCTGAGTATCTTCAGTTTCGGAAGGTTGTAGCGAAGAACCATGGCAGGTGCGTAGATCAAAACGGCATTGACTGCGGCAACCGGAAGGGCGACTGTGAGAGTTATGACAGGAAATTTCATAAAGATCAGAAGCGAAAGCGGTATGAGAAGAAAACCCGCCGGAACACTCACTTCATGTATGACGATCCCGTAGCAAGCCTCAAGCATATATCGCCCGACATATTCATCGTCGTTCGGTTTTCTGACTTTGTCCTTGTGAAATGAAGTGAAGCCTCCCAGTTCGGGAACTTTTGACTTCCACTTTTTTATTCCCAGCTTCCGGTAGCGCTTTATCCTTTTTTGTGAAGTGCCGAAGTGTTTTCTGTCCGGGTCAAAATATTTTTCAGGCATTTTACGGATGACGAACGCGGCAAGACCGTCTATCGCGACAGCGGTTATCGTAAAGGCGACAGAGATCGCGAGATACCATATGCGCAAATGCCCCGCGGGAACGAATCCCGCAGGGTCAAATATCATATTAAGGGCCGATATCAGCAGATTTCCCGCGATTATTATCACCAGATAGAGCATATATCACTCTCCGTCATAACGAAGTTCTTTTCCGTATGTGTTCTCGTACAGCTCTTTCCAAACGCGCTCGTTTTCCTCTTTCATAAGTTGGACGGCTTTGCCTGAGGCGACCGTTTTATCAGGATAGATCGGATCGAGAATGTGAAGCGTGTAGGCTTGTATCGGATAGCCGTCGGGGTCCGTTTTGTCCGTATCTCTCATCGTTATGAACGTCGGTAAAACAGGCACTCCCGCATCCGTCGCGAACCTGAAAGCTCCGTTTTTAAGAGGCTTCGGCTTCCTGTAATTCCACCACATCGACTGCTCCGGATACACAAGCACGAGGTTGCCTTTTTTGAGCAGCTTTTCCGTTGCGCTTACCATTTCCTTCATCAGATAGATGTTCGAAGCGAGAGGGAGTGTGTTGCAGTTCCTCATGAAATAGCCGTAAATACCCGGAAATGTGTAATTGCCTTCCCTGATCACCTTGAAAAGCTTCCTTTTGCGGCACATTTTCTTCGCGGCTATATGGAGCGGAATGCTGTCGAACGGATTGAAATGGTTGGCTGTGATCACGGCGCCTGTTTTAAGATCTTTGAGCTTTTCGAGGCCCTCGTATCCGTCGATCACGATCTCGCCCTTTCTCACTTTCCTCTTAAAATACGAGAATGAGTATTTATTCGCGACAAACGCGTTGAACTTCGATCTCACCTTGCGGCGCATATAGTCGACGTCGCCCGGTCTGAGCGGTATGTACGGCGGGTCGTTTTCGACATCTTCCGAAAATCTGCCTTCGAGTTCAAACTTTTTGATCTTTTCGAGTATTTCCGCTCTCTCCGTTTTACTCTTCGTATCGGCGATGCCTTCCCTGTAATATTCGTGTCTTTCGCGCTCCCGAAGGCAGAGGGCCTTCACATTTTCGAGCGCATGAGCGTTTATTTCCTTCATTTCGTCTGTGATCGATTTTTTGTATTCGAGCAGTGTTTCGGCGACTCCCGCTTTGCCTGCTTCGCTCCAGAATATGTCCTCGTACATCACCGGATCCTGTTTCCAAGGCTTGAAAAGCAGATTGTAGTGGATTATTTTCGGATCCGCGACCTTTTCACCGAGAGGCATGACGTTCCATTCGTACGGCAGTATCAGCACTCTGTCCTTGCAGATTACATTCAGAAGGTCCTGATCCTGAGCGACGCAAAAAGACACTTTCTTCGTCAGGTCTATGATCCTCTCTTCGAACTTTTCCTTTCTCATCCTCTCGAGGTTCATAAGAAGTATTCCGGCGTTAAAATAATTCTCTTTTTTGATCTCAAGCGCGCTCTCTGTATATTCCGCAAATTCGGGAAACTCCGCGACAGATCTGTCCGGGACCGCTCCCACGAGATTCGTTCCGAGGTCGTAGTTAAACATCTCCGAAATATCTCCCCTTACAACTATATCGGCGTCAAGATAGATCGCCTTTTTTACATCGATAAAAGTCTTTGGAAGTATCAGTCTGAAATATGTCGTCATCGTGTAGTAATCCCTGACGTTGACCTTCTGCGCAAGCGTCTCCATCTGCCCCGAAACGTCGAAAAAGCTTATATTAAAATGTTTTGCCTTGCAGTTTTTCCTGATGTATTTTTTTGATTCGAAGCTCAGTTCCGAGTTCAAAATGATGATGCGGTATTTGTATTCTTTGCTTGCGTTTCTGATGAGCGAATCGAGAGCGACCTTCAAAAGGTGTACGTAGTTGTCATCGACCGCGAAAAAAATCGTTATTGATCTCACTTTGTTGTTTCCTTTCTTCGAGCGTATTCGTCCTTCTGCCTAAAATTATATTTGCCGGCGAAAAATTGTCAATGAACTGCTCTCCTTCCGAACTCTTTGGACCTGCTTCCCGATTCTTTTACGCCGTCATTCATTTCTCCCGAAGGTAAAAATGATTCTACCGGCTGTAGAATTTGCCGCATTTTGATCATTATTTGAGACATGCGGCGGCATAGCGGCCGCGGCGCCCTCGCGCCGCGTACATATCTGTAAAACAAAAAAGCCGCCGGGCCGTGCCTCGTATGGCACAGCCCGGTAATTAATCTGATATTGGCGTATTTTACATACCGAAAGGATCTGTATCCTCAGCTTTGATATCATCCTTCTTTGTACAATTCTGCCCATGTTTCGTTGCACTGCTGCTCGAGAGCCTTGAGCGTGTTGTCATATGACCTCGTGTTCGTGTAGTGTTCCGGGATGATGGTCGCGATGTATTTGTTTATTATCTCGGCGATCTCCGGCGGAACATAGCATTCAGCCCAGCTTGCGACGAATGCTTCAGGATAAACAGTGAACGCGTCATACCTGAATTCCGATTCTTCGTACGGGATCCTCCAGATGCCGCTTTCGATTCCCTCTTTAGTGCAGGGGATTCCTCCTCCGACACGGTTGTTGAATGCCACCTGTCCTTCCTGTGAAAGGAGGAAGAGCGAGAAGGTTGCTGCGGCGTCGGGGTTCTTCGTTTTACTGTATGCGATATATCCGAAAACGTCTCCGGAAACTGTGAGAGCAGGTGTCTTCGGAACGGGCGATACGTCCATTTTAAGTCCGAGTTCTTCGTGCATATTCCAGAGCGTGACTCTGCTCTGCCAAAGAATAACAGGGTAAAAAGCGTAATTCTGCGGATATTGCAGCCCTTTGTATTTTGCAGCGATCTCGCCTCTCAGGTTGTCCGCGCTCGCGTATCCTTTGTCGATCAGTTCAAATACCTGCCCTACTCCTTTGAGGACTTTTTCGTCGCTGACGAAGTTGACTTTTTTGTTTACACTGTCGACCCATTTGCCGCCCCAGCCGGAGAAGAAAGGCATAAAGTAACATGTCTGAGCGCCTTCTATATAGATCGCTGTCTGCGAATAAGTTCCGTCTTCATTTTCCTTCCTTATCCTGCTGCAGTATTCCAGAAGGTCATCCCATGTCCAGTCCATCGGCGGAAGAGACAGACCTTCCTGCTCCAGCAGCGTCGTGTTCGTATAATATACCGTCTGAGAGATATCGGAAGGTACCATATAAAGGAGACCGTTGTAACAGCCGAGATCGTATACGGCAGTGTAGAGAGCAGTGATGTCGATATTTAGATTTTCCACATACGCGTCAAGAGGCATCGCGGCCTTGTACTGGATAGCATATTTGTAAACATCCACGTCGGATGAATAATATACGTCTCCAATGTCTCCCGAAGCGACCTGTACAGGGAAATCGCCCCAGCTTATTATTTCTTTTCTGATTTTTACTTTGGGATATTTGTCATTGTACTCCTTGATCCAGTTGTCCAGCGCGATCTCCGAGTCCTTTCCGGATCTCAAATAAGTTGAGACCTTTATTCTTCCGCTCGGATCGACCTCATAGTCTTCAGGAAGCACGGGATCCACATATTCGTCCCTTTTGCATGCGGTGACAGGTATCAGCAGACAGACCAGCAACGCAAACACAACTATTCTGATGATCTTCTTCATTTTCTACTCCTTGATCTGAAATATTACAGACTTCAATCACATTTTTGTCTCTGTAAAAATTCTACCATATCGGGTAGATCGTGTAAAGAGGATAAATCCCACAGAATAGGGTTCTGTGGGATTTACTTTTTAACGTTAGGATAGCGGGATCATCGATCTGATCATCTTGCTTCTGATCTCTTTTTTGTGAAAACGACCGCTGCTGCGAGAGCGACTGTAATAACCGCCGCAGCTATGATGGAAGCGTCGCCCGTCGGTGCTCCTGTGTCTGTTACCTCAACAATAGCAACATCATCGAACCATACGCCGCCTGCAGCGCCCCAGTTTCTGAGTGTAATGGCATTTCTGCCGTAACCTGCCTGCTCTTCTGCATAAGCCGCAAACCCCTCGTCATATGTGAACGTTGCTTCGATCTTCGTCCATTCCGTTGATGCGGTCGTGAGCGGGTCGCCTATTCTTGCGTAATCTCCAAATGTAATAAGGGCACCTACGCCGAATGTTTCTTCCAAGTGCCAGTCTGCAGTTGTTTTTACCCATACAGAGACACGATATGTTTTTCCTTCTTCCAGTTCATCAGAGCCTAAAATGTTGAAGCAGTCATGATAATATTCCCACATATCAGGCGTGTCCACTTCGGGCTCGTTAAGGAACA
>JAEEGL012381277.1_pt1 | contig 20659 bp, 19 predicted proteins | sample 9134231 | NCBI WGS metagenome assembly JAEEGL01 (sample SAMN16246548, study PRJNA631951) | gut metagenome | biome: gut microbiome; feature: rumen; material: fiber-attached | host: Bos | place: Iran: Karaj | collected 2018-10
CATCGCCCGGCGCCAGGATACCGGTAGAACCCATGACACTTGGGATATCCATATTGATGCTGATCGAAGAAGCATTATCCAGAACGACGGAGCTTGAATTCTCGCCGGCTAAAATACCGCAGAAATTAAGCGCAAACGGTTCCTCGGACTTTTCACACTCAAAGGAGATATCGACCGAAGAATGATCGAGGTTGAGATCGCCTAAGTTATCCAAAGCGATACCGGTGTAGTTGACCAGGTAATTGCTGTAAGGAACGAAGGTCTCTGCCTTGGCTGTGCCGTGCAGATCCATCTGCGTTCCCTGTATGTACATGCCGCCGGCGACCTGGATCAGATTCTTGAAGGTCGGACCGACAGAGACGTGCGGTGCGATCGAAGAGACTTTGATCACAGAACCTTCATAGGTACGAAGATCGCCTCTGGCTCTGATGCCTGTGCCGTTTGGATGCAGGTCGAGAGTCGTTCCTCCTTCGACCAGGATCGTATTGGCAGTGATCGAATCGGAATAGACGCCCGCAAGGCCTTCGTCGATGATATTCACGCCAAGGTCGAGGTTTCCGTCCGCATAGATCGAATTGGAACCGCCCTTTAAGGTCAGCGTACCGTCACCGTCAAAGACCGCGGTCGGCGCGTTTTCTTCGATACCGAAGTAGATATTGAAGTCGACGCCTGCCGAATTGTAATCGGCATCATAGAAGGTGTTTTCAATGACGTTGTCCCCTTCGAAATGGAAATTGATCTCCGGTTCGCTCATATGACGTCCGAAGAAGAAGACACCCAGAGACGGCGCCAGACGCCTGTCAAAGATGGCTTTCTCATTGGAAAGAGAGACGTTTTCAAAAGTGATATCGACGCCGTTGGCACCGAATGTCACAATGCCGGAACCGGCACCCGTCTCGCCCAGGTCGAGAAGATCGCCCGGCTGCAGAGCATATTCGCCGACATATAATACTTTTTTATCGAGCTCGAAAACCGGGTCTGTCATGACCGCTTCTTCCGAGTAGATCTTGTTTCCGTTTTTATCGGGGATATCACAGACAAGATAGTGCGGATTCGGTCTGTATTCCGTACTTGGAATGATAAGCATATCACTGGCTGCCGATTCGCCATCCAGCTCAAATACCGTCCAGCCGTCAGACAGATACCACTTGTAGGATGCCACGTTTTCCGGATGGTCCACTTGCACCAGGAAGCTGGCACCTGACGGATACGGTACCTCCGCATCTTCAGGCTGTTTTGTGATCGTAACACTTGCCTCATCCGCATAGACCGGAAGGGACAGGAACGATGAAAGGAACATCACTGCACTCAAAAAGACAAGGCACAGCGATCTGAATGATCTGTTACAGAACTTTTTCATAAACATTCCTCCTCCATTTTCATTTTCATCCTGGTGACGCAACATATTCGCAACATCTATTCTTCGATCACGATGATCTTCGTGTTTCCCGGTGCGTTGAAACAGAAAGTCCGCAAGCCCGAATACGGGTCGGAGCTGTAGGCAGATGTCTGAATGCCTGCATTTTCCAGACTTTCCTTGAGATATTCCGAATCGTTGCAGGCGATGGTGACTTCCTGAACGAATTCTTCCTTATAATTGTTCGAACAGTGTACCTCGAACTGGTCTTCTCCAAGCTCGAAGAGATAATCCATGTCTTCCCCGTGCGGGATCGCTTTCTTCAGCCGGAAGCCCAGTTTGTTTTCATAGAAATCGAAGACTTCCTTCTTGTCCTTCGCGTATAAGACCGTGCGCTGTATCGAGAGCTTTGAAAGATACGGAAACAGGGCCTTTTCCTTTGCCCGGCGTTCGTAGCGGCGTCTTCTGTTACTTTCCTTGCGGAAGTCCGGATCGGCCAGTACATAGGCAAAGCGGATGTAGAAGGCAAGTCCGACGATCGATCCGATCATATTGGATACGATATCATCGATGTCATAGAAGCCCAGTTTTGCCATCAGCTGTATGTTTTCGATCAGCAGCGTCGTGATGAAACATGCCGACAGGACCCTTACTTTCATGTCTTTGCGGAAGAAGTCGAAGACATAAGGAAGAAGATACCCCATCGGGATGAACAGAGCGATGTTCAGATAGACCTGGTAGATGTCCTCGATCTTGTTGACCTTCACATGTTCCATCGCCGAAGAAATTCCGTTGGTAAAGATGTCTTTGATGAATCCCAGGATCCCGTAATCGATCTGTACGGCATTGGCCAAGTCTTCATATAAGGCGACATGGACGAGGTAGTCATCGCTTGCCGACCTTGAAAAAAATACGACATAGGACAGTAAGAACACATACGCCGCAAACACGAGGATCAGAACGATCTTCCGTAAATGCAGGTAGTGATCGGCCTCAGGGTTTTTACTGAGCCTGTCGTCGGGCGAGATGCCCAGTTTCTTACACAGAAAATGATCGGTCAGAGGCATCCCTATGACCATGAGGATCGTCATCAGCGTGACGGACAGATTGGCATATAATCCGAGTTCCATAATTTAAATATATCCCAAAAACAGCACATCTGTCTTCCGCTTTTCCAAAGACGCAAAGATGTAAAGCGATGAAAAACTGCGCTAGAATAAAAGTGAACTGAATCAAGGAGGTAGTCTATGGATCTGCTCAGCATGATCGTTTCTTTGCCGATATCGCTCGGTCTGGCCTTCTGGATCATCCGTTTGAAAAAAGAAGAACCTTTCCCGAAAGGCACTGTCATAAAATCACTTCTTCTGGGTGCACTCAGCGGCATCGTTTCTTCAGTCATCTACCTGGCATATGCGTTATACCGTGTGATCGATACGGTAGGTCTCGACACTATCATGCAGGCAGTCAACGATCCGGAAAATTCGGGCATGTCTCTCGTCGAGAAGCTGCAGGCTGCCGCTGCCCAGGCTGCCCCGGCGACCTTCTTATCCGTCTTCATCACGACGTTCTTACTTGTAGGGATCGTCGAAGAGATCATGAAGTTCCTGTTTGCCAAAGGCATCATGAAAAAGCCGGGCACAGCCGATACGTGGTTCGATGCCGTTCTGCTCTTCTCTCTGGTCGGTCTGGGCTTTCAGATCTGGGAAGATGTCGGCTATGCGCAAAGCGGCGGTATCCTGACTGCCATCACGCGTGCTCTGACACCGTTCCACTTCGTGTTTGCGGTCATCATGGGTTACTGGTACGGCAAAGCCAAGGTATCTCATAACGGCTTCTATACTTTCCTGGCCATTCTCGTCCCGGCCCTTCTTCACACGGCCTTTGATGCGTCTCTTCGCATGATGGCTCGTGAAGACATCTACATCATCCCGGCGCTTGCCGTCACAGCGGCACTGTTCATCACTTTCATCGCACAGATCATAAAGATAAACAAATGGCATAAGATGCACAAATTATCGGAAAAGATCAGGGAGGCTTAAATGAAGTATACAAGAAAAGATGACATCATCGTCGCCCGCATCGACAGGGGCGAAGAGATCGTGGAAGAAGTAAAAAAGATCGCCGAAGCGGAAGACATCACATTCGGCTATATGAATGCCATCGCAGCGATCGATGATTTCTGCGTCTGCGTCTACAGTGTCGAAGAGAAAAAATTCTACGACCACAATTATAACGGTCCCTACGAGGTCGTCTCCTTAGGCGGTCCGATCAATAAGATGAATGGACAGCCCTATGTCCACTTCCATCTCTCGGCTGCCTCCGCGGAAGGAAATGTCGTCGGCGGTCATCTCAAATACGCCAGAGTCTCAGGCACCTGTGAGATGTTCATCGTCTTAAAAGACATTCCGGTCACAAGAGTATATGATGAGGAAACCGGTCTCAACATATTCGATATCGAATAAAAAATATTCAAAATCAACGACAAAAAAACTTCGCCGGAGCGAAGTTTTCTTTCTCTAGTCGTCGGAACGTACGCCGAAGATCTGTAAGACCCGGATCAGCAGGTTGATGAAATCAAGTTCAAGCTGCAGTGCCGCAAAGATCGCGAAGTTCTCGCTTTCGCTTTGCGAATAGTACCGGTCGATCATCTGCATGTCATAGGCCGTGATGCCCATGAATAATAACGTCTCGATGTAACATAAGGCGATGTCCAGTCCTGAGGCATGGAACAGTAACATGTTGACTAAAGTCAGTATGATGCAGCAGATCAGTCCCGTCATGAAGAAGGCACCGAACCTCGTCAGATCGACTTTCGTCGTCTTTCCGATGATACATAAGCTTGAGAACACGACTGCCGTCGTAATGAAAGCCATAAGGATGCTGGCAGCGGTATAGATGCTGAGTATCACAGATAAGGTGATGCCGTTGATGAACGAATAGACGATAAATAAGGTCCTTACGGAATCGGTCGATCTTGATTCGAGATCTTTTCCGATCACAAAGGCCAGCACGAGTTCCGCAGCCATGAAAAACAGCATCGCGATCATATAGGCCTGTCCGAATAACGGCAAGATAAAATTACCGGCCATAGCACCGGCCGCACTGAGTCCGAGACCCGCAGCCAGATATCCCATTACTCTTGAGAAGAAATCCTGACGGCTGAGTTGTCTTACTTCCTGAAATTGCTGATAATCATTCATCACAAATTTCCTCCTTCCATATATCAGTTTTCAATAAATCTTTTAAAAAATCAAATATATCGATCGCCAAGGCCTTCTTTTGATCAGACGGAAAAATGATATCATGGAGACAAAGAGGACAGATATTATGGCAAAATCATTTGAATCCGATGTGAAGACCTTATATGAACTCGGTGATGAACTCTTCAGACATCCAGAGCTCGGCTATAAGGAATATACGAATAAAAAGATCCTGACCAAGTATTTCGAAGACAACGGTCTCAAGGTCACAGACCTGGGTCTTCATACGGCCTTCAAGGTCTCCATAGGTTCCGGCGCACCGCATATCGGTCTGATCGCCGAGCTCGATGCCATACCGACCTTAGGCCATCCTTTTGCCAACAAGATCGATAACGCCGCCCACAGCTGCGGACATTCGACCCAATGTGCCATTATGGCCTATGCCTTGGTGAAACTCAAAGATGTCATCAGAAACGGCACGGTCACCTTATACTTCACTCCGGCGGAAGAATTCACCGATATCGCCTATCGCAAACAACTGATCAGAAAAGGCGAGATCGACTACATCGGCGGCAAGGTCAATATGCTGACAAGAGGTCTTTTTGACGAAGAAGACATCTTCATCCACCTGCACACGATGTCGGAAGGCAAATACCATTTCTCACTCAATTCCTCTTTGGCCGGTTTCGTCTATAAACAGATCACTTTCAAAGGAAAAGCCACGCATGCGGCCATAGCACCGCATAACGGCATCAATGCCTTGAATGCCTTCGTCTTATTCGACAATGCCTTGAATATGTTACGGGAGACCTTCAAGGAAGAAGACCACATCCGCATACACGGTATCCTGGCCGAAGGCGGCCAGACCGTCAATTCCATTCCGGAAAGGACGATGTATGAATGTTATGTGCGTTCGACCAACGACGCTGCCCTCCATGAGACGGCAAAGAAAGTCGATGATGCCGCAAAGTACTGCGCCAAGGCGATCGGTGCTTCCGCTTCCATCAGGACTACACCAGGCTATCTTCCGATGAACCAGAACAGGCAGATCAACGATGTCATACGTAAGTTCATGTTAAAGTATTGTGACCCTGAAGACATTCACGATAACGAAGTCTCGATGGCAGCCGGTGATCTGGGTGACCTGTCCTGCTTCAAACCGACGGTACAGTTCGGCTATTCGGGCTTTGGCGGCAACTGTCATGGAAAAGACTTATGCATCGCCGATCACAAAAGAGCCTATCTCGAACCTTCCAGGATCGTCTATGATACGGTCTTATACTTCTTAAAACACGAAGAAGAAGTCAGAAAAATAAAAGAGGCCTTCAAGCCTCTCATGTCCAAAGAAGAGTATCTCGCTTATCTCAGATAAGCGGGATTTTTTTGTCTGTTTAATAGCGTTCCAACCGGAAATCTTCATCGAGTTCTTCAATGAAATGACATAAAAGTTCACCGGTCTGAAGCAGATCTTTCGTATCGATCAGCTCCAAGGTCGAATGGGAATAGCGGTCCGGCGTTCCCATATCCACACAAGGGATGCCGTCATTTTCCAAAGCCAGGTAGGCCGTATCGGACAGTGCGCCTCTGGCAGCCTGACGCTGTATCTTTATATTGTTTTTCTCCGCCGCTTTCTTCAGCAGCTCGAACATCCCCTTATGGATGATGTTTCCGTTGAGCGTGCCTTTGCCATGGAAATTGAACATCGTCACACCCACGCCATTATTCATGGAAACGTTGGAGACTTTTCCTCTCTGGTCCGGCGTATCGGCAGCACCCGGTCCCAGTATGGAGATAGCCATATCGCACTTTCCTGTGCGGTTGGCGATCATCGCACCTCTTGCCGAATACTCTTCCCATACCGTTCCGACAAGGCGTACGGTCGCTTTAGGTTTGTTTTCTTTCAGGAATTCAGCGATCTGGATGAGATTGCACATGCCGGCTGCCGCATCGATATAGGAACCGGAGATGCGGTCATTCAGCAGTTCATAATACGCTTGTCCATAGGCGACAGGACAGCCGACCTGAATGCCCAGTTCATATAATTCTTCATCGCTCTTTGCGCCGATGTCGATGAATAAGTCATTCAGAGAATCTGCCTTGGCTTTTTCTTCATTCGACATGATGTGATAAGCCCTGACACCAAAGATGCCGTCATAATATTTTCCGTCTTCGCTGCCGACTCTGACCGGCGTTCCGGTCAGGATCTTCTCCGGCACACCGCCGACCCGGTCCACATAGATGAAGCCGTCCTTATCGATCCTTTTGATCACAAAACCGATCGTGTCCATATGGGCAAAGATCATAAGTACCGGTGCATTTTTCTTTGTTCCTTCAAAGGTCGCGATGACATTGCCGATCTTATCGATCTTTACATCATCCGTATACTTTTCAAGATCTTCCTTTAAGCGATAAGCCATTTCCTTTTCATAGCCTGAGACTCTCGGGATCGCCATGTATTCTTTCAATTGTTTTTTCAATTCATTGAGCTGCATACGTCACCTCACATCTTTTCTTCATTATACCCTATCATCTTCATTAACAAGGCCTCAGACCGCATGATAAAATTTGAATATGATGAATAATGATCAGACCATACTGATGGGGATCGACGGCGGAACAGGCGGTATCCGTGTCGGCCTTTATGATATCGAAGGACACTGTCTCGGTTTTTCTTCGAGGTCCTATGAAACGAAATTCCCAAAGCCCGGCTATGCGATGCAGGACCCGAACGACTGGTGGGATACCATGGCTGTTTCGATCAAGGATGTCTTGAATACGACAGGCATCGATAAACATGCCATATCGGCTCTTGCCTTTGATTCGACCTGCACGTCCGTCGTCTTTGCCAGAAAAGACGGAACGCCTTTATATCCCTGCATCATCTGGATGGATGTAAGAGCGGCCAAGGAAGCCGAAGAACTCTTAGACAAGACCGGTGAATTCTATTCTCCGGAATGGATGCCTCCGAAGCTTGCCTGGTTCAAACGCAACGAACGAAAACTGTACGACGAGACGGAAGTCTTCTGCGAATACCAGGACTGGATCACCTATAAGATGACCGGCAAGTGGTGTATGAACAACAACACCGCCTGCAACTGGGGCTATTCGATCTATGACGGTTTTTCCTCAAAGATCTATGAAGCTCTTCATATCGAAGATGCCATCGGAAGATTTCCAAGCGGGGAAGTCTATAGAGTCGGCGAACTTGTCGGCACTTTGAATAAGGAAGCCGCAGACCATCTCGGCCTTTACGAAGGACTTAAGATCGCCCAGGGCGGTGTCGATTCTTCGATCGGCTTATTGGGTATGGGCGTCAACAGACCCGGCAGGATCGGCATGATCACCGGTTCTTCCAACCTGGCCATGGCTTTGAATGAGAGGCCTTTATTGAATCCGCACGGTTCCAACAACGGTCCGGACAACCTGATCAGAGGTTATTATACCGATTATGTCGGACAGTCAGCTTCCGGTTCCATCCTTTCCTGGTATGTGAAAAACTTCTGTGAAGGCCTTTCCTATAAGCAGATGGATGAACTGGCGAAAGATGTCCCGATCGGTTCCAACGGGATCCTCCTCTTAGATTATTTCCAGGGCAACAAACACCCTTATCACGATGCCAGGACCAGAGGCATGTTTTACGGTCTTTCCCTGTCGCATAAAAAGGAAGACCTCTACCGTTCCATATTGGAAGGTGTGGCTTTCGGTTCCGAAAGCATACTCGATACCTTCCGTGAACATGGCGTGGAAGTAAAAGAGATGAATATGGCCGGCGGTTCGGCGAGAAGTCCTTTATGGATGCAGATCCATGCGGATGTCTCCGACATCGTCATCAATGTCCCGGAAGATGTCAATGCGCCAAATCTCGGCTGTGCGATCGCCTGTGCGGTGATGTTGAAGATCTACCCTGACCTTGTGACAGCAGTCGATCATATGGTCCGTTATAAACATTCCTATCATCCTGATCCTGAAGCCCACGTTAGATACAGAAAGATCTATGAACTGTATAAGAGTTTCTACCCTTCGACCAAAGACTGGATGCATGAGCATTCAGATGTTTATGAAAAACTATGATTAAAAAACGCCGGATGCAGTTCACTTGTATCCGGCATTTTTGTAAGTTGGGATCATTACATTATGCAGTATTTTTTTACTGCATATTTTAACTAATTATATCTTTCATCCAGCTGATCGATCGCTTCGAAGAAGATCTTCATACATCCTTCCCTATCCGCATCGATGAGGACGATATGATCGCCTTCCCCTTCTTTGAACAGGGTCTGGCCCTGCGTATCTTTGCCATCCAAGATCACATCGATCTTTCCTTTCTTTTGTACAAAAAGATCTTCATTCAGCAGATACAGGATGGGGATCAGGTCGAATACGGCTGTGGAATCCCAGCCCCGATCGATCGCATAACGGCAATAGAAATCAAAGAGGTCTTTTACCAGCTTGGAGACTTTTCCTTTCCTGTCGAAACGTTTAGTCTCCCTGAGCATTATGCCTCCGGCATAGCAGACTTCCAAAGGTGCCATGACTGTTTTTACACCGGAATCAAAGACGATCTTTGCGGCTTCCGGGTCATGCCAGATATTGAACTCAGCGTATTTGTTGATGTTTCCGCCATGCAAGGCACCGCCCATAAGTACGATCTGTTCGATGTGATCGGACAGTTCCGGGGCTTCTTTCAATAGAGTTCCGAGATTTGTCAAAGGAGCCAGAGCGACGATCGTCACTTTGTCTTCCTTTTTCAATATTTCCTTATAATATCCGACAGCAGTTTCCTTCTGCGGCTTCAGGACAGGTTCAGGAAGTATCGGACCGTCCATCCCGCTTTCTCCATGAGCTGCCGGCTGCGGTTTGTTTTCTTTGACCAGAGGATGATCGCACCCCTTATAGACAGGGATATCGATGCCAAGATAGTCTTCGACTTTTAAGATGTTGTTGGTAACTTTTTCCAGGGTCTGATTTCCGGCGACCGTACAAAAAGACAAAAGCTCCAGCTCAGATGAGTGAGCCAGAGCTGTTAAGATCGCCATGATATCATCGTGACCCGGATCGGTATCGACGATGATCCTGCGCATTTATTCCTCCTCGACCTTACCGCGTTTCGTACGGTAGTAGTTGATGATGGAAACCAGGGTCAGCAAGAAGAAGACCGAGAAGTAAGGCACCGCACCGACCAGGTCGACCGGGAATGCCGTACTCGAAGAGAAGATGATGGATACGGCACGGAAGATGGCGAAGATGAGTGCTGACAATAAGAGCACACCATAATTGCCGTTGGCGATACCGTTGGCTGCGATACCCATCCAGCCCTTGCCGGAGACCATCGCTTTTGAGAAGATCTTCAGATAGTTGAGTGACAGATACACACCGCCCAGAGATGCGAAGAAGCCGGACAGGATCAGAGAGAATACCTGCAGCTTTTCGACATTGATACCGGCTGTTCTTGCGGAATCCGGATTGAGACCGCAGGCTCTCATATGCATGCCCAGCGGCGTCTTGTAGATCAGGATGAACAGTAAGATGACTAAGATCCAGCAGATGTAAGTCAGGATGTAGTGGCCTGACAGTATCTCTCCTAAGATCGGTATGTCCTTGATGATCGGTATATCCAGTGTTCCTAAGATCGGTGTAGCCAGGGAAGCGGTCGTTCCCTTATCACCGGTGATCTGATAGAGCGTGAAGATCGCAACGGAATCCGCAAAGGTATTGAGAGCGATCATGATCAGGAAGGCATTGGCACCCATCTTCATGGAGAAGAAGGCGATCAGCAAGGCCGTGCAGATACCAACGATGAAACCGATGCAGACACCGACCCAGGCATTGCCGGTCAGGTAGGAACCTAAGACACCTGCCAGAGCGGAGAAGGTCATGATGGATTCGATCGCGATATTGCCGATACCGGTCGATGCAGCAACGAAGGTACCGATGGCTGCGAATACGATCGGAGTAGCCAGACGGATGACCGTCTGGACGAATTTCATAGTGAATAATGTTGAAAACAGACTACTCAGCATGTTCTTCCAGACCCTCCTTCAGTAATTGCTGCTCACGCAGTCTTCTAAGGAAGTGCTGCGACGATATCAGCATGATGATGATACCTTCGACGATCGCAACGATCTCGGCAGGTACGGATTTATCGACGAAGTAAAGTACGGCAGTACCTTGCTCCAGATATTTGATCAGGAAAGCGGCGATGACGATGCCGATCGGATTGTTCTTGCCCAACATCGCCAGCAGCATTCCGGAGAAGCCGATACCGACTAAGGATTGCGACGGCGTGTAGAAGCTTGACTGCGTCAGCAGATGCGTCGTCGCGCCCATACCGCATAAGACACCGGCGATGGCGGCGGTCGAGATAGCCAGCTTGAAGGCGGAGATACCGGAATATTCCGCGAACTTCGGGTTGGAACCCGACAGTCTTATCTGGTAGCCGAGTCTCGACTTGAACATGATCAGATGCAGGATGATCATGACCACGAACAGCAGGATCAGACAGATCGAGATCCGGTAAGGCTCGTAGAGGTTCGGGATCTTGGCTGTCGCCAGATAGTCCTTGGATGCGACCGAGTTGGACTTAGAAGTCATCATGTAGGTACGGACGATATGGGAAGCGATCGCCGCATAGATGGAATTGAGCATCAGCGAGACGACCATTTCATTGGTATTGAATTTTGCCTTTAAGAAGGACGGGATGATCATCAAGACACCGCCCAAAGCCATGGCACCCAGGTAACAAAGGATCGGGTGAAGGATCGGGCTCGTGGTGACCGGCGCCGAAGCGATGGCGGCGATGACGACACCGCAGATGATGAAGATGCCTTCCGCACCGAGGTTGAAGCCGCCGGATTTGAACAAGACACCGGCAGCCAGACCGGCAAAGGCATAGGGGATGAAGCTTTCGATGACCGATCCGATGTATCTTCTCTTGCTCAAAGGACCAAACAGGATGGTCTTCAAGGCGTTGACCGGATCATCGGAGACCAGGCAGAGGATCACGAAGGTGATCGCCAGGGCGATCAGGATCGCGATCAGCATCTTGATCGCGTCAAAGAGCTTTGAATTGGTCAAAGACAGTTTGTATTTCTTGGAATACTTACTGCTCGTATTCTTATCAGTCATTGAGTGCACCTCCGATCTCTTCGGCAGACTGGTGTTTTGCACCTAACATGTACATACCTAAGCTGGATTCATCGACATCGTTGCCGTCCGGGAAGTAACCGGAGATCTGGCCGTCGAACATGACGATGATGCGGTCCGCCAGATCGATGACTTCGTTGAGATCCGCCGATACCAGCAGGATGCCCGCACCGGCATTGCGCAGTTCGATCAGCTTGTGGTGGACGAATTCGGCCGAGCCGATATCGATACCGTGGGTCGGCTGTTCGGCGATCATGAACTTCGGATTGGTATTGTATTCTCTGGCAACGACGACTTTCTGGATATTGCCGCCGGACAGCGAGTTGACGGCAGCTTCCGCCGACTTGGTCTTGACCGCGAAGGTCTTGATCAGGTCATCGGAGACCTTGGCGATCTTCTTGTTGTCCATGAACAGCTTGCCGTTGATGTCTTCTCTGGTGTAGTAGGTCGAGATCAGGTTGTCCGAGATCGGCAGTTCTCCCGCCGTACCGTCGCCCATACGGTCTTCCGGGATATACGCCATGCCTAAGTCGCGGCGCTGACGGATGTTCATCTTGTCGGTATCGGTACCGCAGATCCGGATGGAACCTTCGTACTGGGTCTTCTGCAGACCGACGATGCATTTGACCAGGTCGATCTGACCGTTGCCTTCGACACCGGCGACGCCTAAGATCTCACCCGCTTTGACGGCGAAGGAGATATCGTTGAGTACGCCCTTGCCGTTATGTTCCATCTTCAGATGTTCGACGATGAGTGCTTTCTCATCATGGAAGTCATCGTGTGTCTTGTAGGCATCCATATCGTTGTCGAGGTCTCTGCCGATGATCAGGTTAGTCAGCTGTTCCATCGTCAGTTCGTCGTTGAGATACGTGCCTTTGGAGACACCGTTGCGGATGACCGAGATGCGGTCGGAGATCTGCTTGACTTCTTCCAGCTTGTGGGAAATGAACAGGATCGTATGTCCCTGCTGCTTGAAGAAGCGCAGCTGATCGAAGAGCTTCTCCGTCTCCTGCGGCGTCAGAACGGAAGTCGGTTCATCGAGGATGATGAGTTCCGCATTGCGGTAAAGGGTCTTTAAGATCTCGACTTTCTGCCTCTTGGCGACCGATAATGTCGATACCTTGGCATTGACATCGAGTTCGAAATTGTATTTGTCGGATAATTCCTGGCAGCGTTTTGCCGCTTCCTTCGTATCCACGAAAAGTCCTTTTTTCGGTTCATCTCCCAGTATGATGTTGTCAACGATACTGAAAGAAGGGATCAGCATGAAGTGCTGATGGACCATACCGATGCCGTCTTTGATGGCATCCATGGAGCTTTCAAAGTGGACTTCCTTGCCCTTGTAGGTGATTACGCCCGAAGATGGTTTTTCGATACCGAAGATCATCTTCATCAGAGTGGACTTGCCTGCGCCGTTCTCACCGACGATCGAGTGGATCTCACCTTTTTCGAATTCCATGTTAATGTCACGATTTGCTACGGTACCGTTCGGATACACTTTTGTAACATTATCAAGTTTTAAAATCGTCTCTTTCATAAGACCTCCCTTACCTTTAGAAAAAAGTCATGCGCTGAAAAAACAGCGCATGACTTAGCCTTCTTAAAATTGCTTAAGATTAGTCGATACGGTTAGCATCTCTTACTTTCGGCCATTCCGTAGCGTAAGTAGCTTCGTCCCAGACTTTGCAGTCGACGACTTCAACTTCACCGTTGGCGACCTTTGCAAGAGTTTCAGCAACTGCATTTCTGACTTCTTCGCTTGCATTTGCAAGGTAGAAATCATTTTCTGCAAGACCGACACCGTTCAGAGCGATACCCCAAGATTCAGCCTTTCCGAGCTTCTCATCGTAAGTACCTGCAGCGACCATATCACAAACTGCCTTGAACGCAACGTTCGTGTTCTTTAAAGCAGAAGTTAAGATCGTGTTTGCCCATGCTTCGTTCGTGCCTGCGAACTGTGCGTGCTGGTCCTGGTCAACGCCGATGCACCAGACATCGTCATGTTCAGAACAAGCATCGATGACACCGTTGCCTAAGCCGCCGGCGACCTGCCAGATAACGTCAGCACCCTTGTCGATCATGGAAGAAGTGACTTCCTTACCTAAAGCGGTATCCGTGAAGGAACCCGGATAAGAAATGACATACTTGACGCCCTTGTCAGCTAAGACCTGGCAATAACCGGAAATGAACTGGTTCATGCCCTGGTTGTCCATACCGACGACGACACCGACAGTACCTGTCTTGGTGACAGCTGCGGATAAAGCACCGACAACGTAACCTAAGTCATCAAGAGCCCAGTCAACGCAGTAGCAGTTAGCCGGAACACCGGATTCAGGAGTTGAAGTGTAGTCGAAGTTGTAGAACTTCTGATCAGGATACTTCTCACAAGCCTGGTATAAGAAACCTTCATAAGTACCGTTACCGGAAACGACTAAGTCGTATTCGCCGTCTTCACAGACGTTGTCGAACCAGTTCATCCAGTTGGATTCAGCTGCTTCGCCGTTCGGGTCACACTCGAACAGGTCGACTTTGATGTTGTTGTCTGCAGCATCGACTTCTCTTGCGGCATTTGCCAGAGTGTCGAAGTAAGACTGGTCACCTGTGAACGGAAGTAAGACTGCGATCTTGGTAACGCCGTCGTCTTCAGCCGGAGCTGCTTCACCGCTGTTGTCAGCCGGAGCCGGAGCTTCTTCTTTCTTACTGCAGCCGAATAATGCGAAGACCATCAGAACTGCGAGTAAAACCGATAATAATTTCTTCATTTTTTTCTCCTTTTCTTTCTATTTAAAGCACTTCCTATGCCTTAAATCAAATGAAGCCGTTAAATAAGAAAAACTCTTTCTTTAACAATGAAATTCTATCATTGAAACCTACCCATTTCAATAAAAAGAGGACTTATTTCACTTCGTAAGGCGCATATCCGTTTTTGATGAGCTGTTCATCGAAATCCGCCCTCGCCAAAGCGCAGGCGCTCTCGAAATCCGCGGCGATCTTGACCAGCGTGAACATGTTCTCAAACGGGTATTCTTTGTCTTCGACGCCGAATCCGTCGGGATCATAGCCGTCTTCATCTTTTTCGATGTCTCTGTTGATCAAAGGCGTCTTACCCGTATAAAAACCGTAGCTCGGAAGCCCCTTGGCGATGAACCAGCCCAACTCGAACGCCGTCCCCGAATCGCACTCATGGCCCCGCCAGTCGTCGAGCTGGGCGATGCACATATCGCAGTTTTTCATATGCGTGTAGTCGTGCTCGAAGACCCGCCGCCAGTAATCTGCACCCGGCTCCACAGGGTCGCCTTCTCCCGGGAACAGGCCGATGAAACCGTACTTGTCACAGACCTTTTTCCAGTACTTCACCGTCTCTTCACAAGTCGGCAAAAACATCTCGAAGTCCGCCAGATAGACGACCGGTTTCCGGACCGTACCGTTTCGATCAATGAACATCTTCGTCCTCCTTTGCCGCCTGTAAGGCCTCTTCCAGACCGCCTTCGACGATCTTCGCCGAATACTCCAGCATCAGATTGACCGGACCCGGCTCAAAACCGATGCCGTTCTCATCTTTCCAGCTCTTGTTTTCTTCGTCGTATTCCTTCTTTCCCGCATACCTTATGGAACAGACACTCGTATCCTTCATATAGGCATACATCTTCTTGTCATAGCCGTAGGCGATGCCCATCTCCAGTGCCGTCTCGCCGAACGGTTCGACATAAGCCCGGAAATCATTGACATCGGCGATGAAGACGTCACAGTCTTCGATCATCCGTAATCTCTTTTGTGCCAGAGCTTCATTCTCTTCTAAAGTCCCCTTCAGCTCATAAAATCCTTCGGGATACTCCGGCAATTCAAAACCATACATTTCACAAAGCTTCTTCTTCTGTTCAAAAAGATCCCTTGCATTCTTCTTCAGACGGTCGGGACCGGACAGATAGACTTTTCTTTTTGCCATACAGTTTTACCTCTAACAGGATTATACCATCAGAAAAGAAAAGACCCGAAGGTCTTACAGTGTGACTGCCGTATCCAAGGCGATCTCTATCATCTCTTTGAATGCCGTCTGCCGCTGCTCCGGCGTCGCTTGCGCATCTTTCTTATCCGAGATGCTCAAAAGACAGGCTGCCTTCTTATGAAGGAAGCGTGCATTGGCAAATAAGGCGAAGCTTTCCATCTCCCCGGCGATGCAGGGATAAGGCGGTTCTTTCTTGACTGCCGGATCGTAATAGAAGGCATCTCCGGAATGAACGATCCCCTTATAGATCTTCCTTCCCATCTTCCCGGCTGTCGCTTCCAGTTTCCTTGTGATCTCTTCATCCGGATATAAGAGATCCTCCTTATAGCCGTAAGCGACATCCGCAAAAGAAGAAGGCGAATACGCCGCTTCCGCTAAGACGATATCGAAGAGATCCATCTCCTTGAGATAACCGCCGCAGGATCCCACCCGGATGATGTTGTCGACATCGTAGAATTTATATAGTTCATAAGAATAGATGGCCATCGAAGGGATGCCCATGCCGTGTCCCATGACCGAGATCCTCTTCCCCTTGTACGTTCCCGTATAACCCAACATGCCTCTGACATGATTGAACTCCTTTGCGTCCTCAAGGAAGTTTTTGGCAATGAATCTTGCCCGCAAAGGGTCTCCCGGCATCACGACGGTCTTGGCGATCTCGCCGTACTTCGCGGTATTGTGCGGTGTTCCGTTGAATCCTTCCATCTTTGTTCTCCTCTCTTATATCTTCAGCAAGCTTTGAGCTTCAGGGTCAGACTGCTGCTCTCTTTCCCCAGCCCGATGCCAAACAAGTCTTTCAGTTCCGTCTTTGCAAAGACGAAGTCCTTCCCGTCAAAGTTCACCAGAAGCCCTTCTTCTTCATCCCGTAGGAAAAGATCGTAGGTCCTTCCTTTTTCCCATGCCACGGGATAAGAAGCCAGGATCCTTTCTTCTTCCCGATATCCGATGAAGACCAGTTCCTGGCCTTTCAGGCCGACGGCATAACGGTCCAGATAGCCTTTCATGTTGAAGACCAGCAGATGTTCCTCCCCTTTGACCGGTGCAAAACGCCAGAACAGTTCATGATACCTGTTTCCGTAATAGCCGCTGGAGATCAGTCCGTGTTCGCTGCATTGACCAAACAGTCCGTAAGAAAGCTTCCAGTCTCCGGAATGTTCGACGAACGCCCGGATATTGTTCATGAACGAACCGGCATAGCGCGGTCCGTAGTGATCGTAGGCAAAGTCTTCGAAATCATATTCGATGAAGGGCCTTCTGTGCACCTTGATGTCGCTGATCACGTATGGAGAATACGCCCGCAGACCGACTTTATGGATGACGCGGTTGCTGCCTTTGGGCAGGTCGATGAAGATCTTTCCGTCCAAAGGGACGGTCTCATAAGTACGAATAATCCCTTCGCAATCCTCAACATAGGACGTATAGACCTGATCGTGATCGGAATGCAGGTACACTTCGATGCGGTCTCCCGGGTTAAGGATCGGGGAGAACTGCGGATCATAGCGGGCATCGTAAAGATCCTCGGCCAGATAGTAGGCGTAGGCATAGATGTCCTTTGCATCGACATGAAGCTCGCGGTCTTTCACGGACAGAGTGCCCAGGTCGGCACGGATGCCCTTGGTCGCATAAGGAAGTTCGAAGAGGGAGAAACGGGGTTCCTTGAGTCCCTGCAGCTTATAAGCGAGCTTCACGAAATACTTCGCGCTTTCCGAAACGGTCTGCAGATTCAGACAGCCGATGGCACTCGAGGCATTCAGGACATCGTTGATCGGTCGGATCCACTTCGTATCGATCCCTTCCAGACCGGCCAGAGCGCCCAGGATGCTTCCGACATTGCCGCAGTTGCAGTCGGTGTCCCAGCCGCAGCGGTTCAGCATCACCAGGGTCCTGGAAAAGTCGCCTTCCCCATAGCTCATCGCCATGATCATCAGAGCGCTGTTGGGCAGGATGTGACAGACGCCAGGATACTTGTCGTAGCCGTAATTGGTCTGTATATAGTTCAGACAGGAAGTCCAGTCCTCTTTATGATCCTCATAGAAAGCCAGGATGTCCTTCGCCATCCGATAGTATTCCAGCTCCGGATCCAGATAAGCCAGGGCAGCATTTATGACCTGATGGATATCTTTCTCCTTCATCGCCAGCGTGATGGCAGCTGCCACGAAGCGGGCACCCTGAATGCCGTTGCGGTCGTGGGTGACAGAAGAAGCCATCGCTGCCAGTTCTGCAGCTTTGTCGGCGTCATAGCCGGCCACATACGCCCAGCAGTCGGAGAAGATCTGCCCGCCGATCTGTTCGGCCATCGTCTGACCGTTGGTCTCAAGCGATCCGGACAGCGGCGCCTTGATGCCCTTCTTCAGATTCTCGTAGGTGGTATGTTCCGTGGAGACACCGACACCGCCCCACCAGAAGAAACCTCTGTATTCCTGCAGATAATTCAGAAAGGTCTGACCGATCGCCTCCGCGCTGATCTGCTCATGATCTTCCAGAGCCCGCACGAAAAACAGCGGACCGTTGGTGTCATCGTCAGCCGCATAGATACCGTAATCGACCAGATACCCTTCTTCCTGCGGATAGAACGACAGGATCTTTTCGCTTGACCAGTTTTCCACCGGAGAACCCAGGCGCACGCCGATCACTTTGCCCAACCACGCCGCATAGACGTCCCGCAGATACTGATCTTTATCTTCTTCCCTCAACATGCGAAACACCGTTCAAAGAACGCGATCGTGTTATCCGTCAGCTGCTTGGAAAGCTCCGGCCGCTCATTCCACTGGCCGAAGCCGTGGTCGGCCTCATGGACGGCACATAATTTTCTTTCTTTGTCCTTGCCCGGCAGTTCATACGCCGCTTCCGCCGTCGCATAAGGAACAGTGACGTCCTCATCGCCGTGGACTACGATCGCACAGCCTGTATAATTGCTTAAACCGACCGACGGCTTGCAGGAAGCCATATCTTCGATCAGCTCCTTTGCCAGTTTGATGTCCGTATCATCGAAGCCGTTGTGGAAATCGACATAGCCCTTTTCTTCGCACTGTTTGAACAGTTCTTTTGAAGAAACGCCTAAGAAACCGTCTTCCGTACCGAAGCCGTCATAGACCGCCGCCGCCCAAAGGCCGATGCAGGAGATTTCCGGATGATCGGCGATGTATAAGGACGTCAGTCTGCCGCCCATCGAATAGCCGATCATGCCGACCTCAGCAGACGCAAACGCATAATTCTCCTTCATATAGGCATAACAGGCATCGATGTCGGAAATGCAGTTCTTCAAAGTATAGTTGATGAAATCCTCTTTCGAGACATCGCAGCCCGGAAAACCCATCATGATGGAACAGATGCCCTTCTCCGCCAGCTTTTTTGCCACCGTCAGGAATCTTCCGTCCTCCGTCCGGTTGGCCTTGAAGCCGTGAACGCAAAGAAGCAGTTTCTTCTTCTCCTCTGCCTCAACGATCGTCACCGGGATCTGTGTGTTCCTTTTCGAACCTACTGTTGTTTCAATGATCTTCATGATCTTTCCTTCTTTCGTCTTCATTATACGGGATAAGACCGCTTTCTCCACTCAGTTTGAAAAACTCATTGTCATTCATCCTCGAACCGATATAGAAAGAAGTGAAACGGATCGTCCTGTCCTTCCATTCTTTCCGCAGCCGTTCATACATCGCATCGAGCCGGTCTTTCTTTTCATCGCGGAACAGCGTGATGTGCGGCAGATAGTTTCGATCGAACATATCGATCTCAATGCCATACCGTTCTTTCAGCAATCTATCGATCTGTTCATGGATCCTCATCAGCTCTTCATCATGTACCCTGATCCATAACATATTGCCCGCCCTTTGAAGAGAGACTTCTTTCACCTCGAACGGAGGAACGAGATCCATATATTTACAAAGATCCTTCTTCACCTTCTCGAATGCATCGGTATAAAAGCTGCGCTTCAGCGATACATGCAAAGGAAAATCGAGAAAACGGCCCGACAGATCAAGACCATCCATATGCTTCCTGCATAAGGAAACGATCTCATTCCTGCTGTCTTCATCGATCACCAGACAGATCCACATCAGCTGTTTTTCCATACACTCATCTTAACCCATCCGCACAAAGGATGATATCCTGTAATCATGAACGATACGATACAAGTCTTCCATACGGGCTTCGACATCATCGAAACGCCGGACCTCAAACGCGGAAGAGCCAATGCCGATTTCGGTCAGGGCTTTTATGTCTCCGATAATGAAGAGTTCTCCCGGCGTTGGGCGAAGTACCGCAAAGACCGGACGACTTACATCAACAGCTATGCCCTCGATCTTAGCGGTCTGAAGATCCGCAGCTTTCAAAGAGATGCAGACTGGTTCTCCTATCTCTATGACAACCGTTATCACAAAGAAGACCGCTATAAAGACTGCGATCTGATCATCGGACCGATCGCCAACGATACGATCTACGACACCTTCGGCATCATCACTTCCGGTGCTTTGACAAAAGAAGAAGCGATGAAACTTCTTTTATTGGGAAAAGAATACCGGCAGATCGTCCTCAAGACGCCGAAGAGCCTGGAACACCTTTCCTTCCTTTCTTATAAGCCGATCCCCGAGGAAGAGATCCTGTCTTACCGTGCCCTCGTTTTGAAAGAACAGGAAGAATATCAGAAACAGTTCGTTGAAACGATGAAGGGGTTTTGATCCATGAAGCCATTCACCTTATGCGTCTTTCTCATCACACTGGCCGCCTGCTTCCCGGCATGGCGCTATTCACAGAGGACGGTCAAAGAAAAAGGAAAGCGGACAATGGTCTATCTGTGCCACCTGGGCATCAGCCTGGCGGCTGCCTTCTGCGTCCGTTTTCTTCAATATAAAGCTCCGACGGAAGTCTTCGCACGGCCGTCTTGAAATTCTGTGCCTCCTTGCCGACGGTCTTACTGGCTTGGGAAGGCTACCGCATCGAGAAGAACCGCTTTGACAA
>JAEEGL011319999.1_pt1 | contig 20658 bp, 20 predicted proteins | sample 9134231 | NCBI WGS metagenome assembly JAEEGL01 (sample SAMN16246548, study PRJNA631951) | gut metagenome | biome: gut microbiome; feature: rumen; material: fiber-attached | host: Bos | place: Iran: Karaj | collected 2018-10
TGGATGTATCTCTTCTCAGTCTGTTCTGTGATACCGTCGATGGTCTGGGACTCGGAAGCGGGAGCAAGAGTGCAGGATGAAAGAACCTGGGTCTGTCCTCTCTTGAAGAGTCCTGTTCCGTGAACTCTGGGAAGGAGTCCGGTCTCACAGAAGATAGGTCTGATCTCGTTGCATGCTCTGGAGTCAGGACGTACGCCGTCATCCAGAATCATGTTTCTGACGGATTCTTTTGTGATGTTGTATAAAACTGCATCGACATCTTTTGCGCCTTCGGGGAAGATCTCAAGGAAGTGCTCCTTGGTCTCTACTTCCACCTTGTCCATGTTCTCGAGTCTCTCGAGTTTGTCATAGGTGTGGATGGCTTCTTTCATCTTAGCGGTAGCAAATTCTCTTACAGCCTGGTCGATTTCTTCGGAAGGCTTGTAGAGGTTTACTTCCATCTTAGGTCTGCCTACTTCTGCTACGATCTGATCGATGAACTCTACGAGTCTCTTGATCTCTTCATGAGCAAAAAGAATTGCATCCAGCATGTCCATTTCAGGAACTTCCTTAGCGCCGGCTTCTACCATCATGATGGCTTCCTTGGTACCTGCTACGGTCATGTCGATGTCGGATACTTCTCTCTGAGCAAGGGTCGGGTTGATGACGAACTGTCCGTCAACTCTTCCTACCTTGACTGCAGCGGTAGGGCCGTCCCATGGAATATCGGATGTAGCGATGGCTACGGATGAGCCGATCATGGCTGCGATCTCAGGGGAGCAGTCCGGGTCGACTGACATACATGTAGCTACTACTACAACGTCGTTATAGAATCCCTTGGGGAAAAGCGGTCTTAAAGGTCTGTCGATAAGTCTGGATGTAAGGATCGCGTGCTCAGAGGGACGACCTTCTCTCTTGATGAATCCTCCGGGAATCTTTCCCACGGAGTACATCTTCTCCTCGAAGTCGCAGCTTAAGGGGAAGAAATCCATTCCCTCTCTGGGCTCCTTGGAAGCACATACGGTAACGCTTACTACGGTATCTCCGTACTGTACCCAAACCTGTCCGTTGGCCTGCTCGCAGACCTTGCCGATCTCCATCTGAAGAAGTCTTCCTCCAAGTGGATATCTGAATGTTCTGTAATCTGTAAATCTTGGCATTGCAACTACCTCCTGTAATGCGTATAACAAAAAATAAAGGCGGGTTCTGCCCCGCCCATAATATCAAATTTTACTTTCTTAATCCTAAGCGAGCGATAAGAGTTCTGTATCTCTCAAGGTCATTCTCCTTAAGATAAGCAAGCATGTTTCTTCTCTGACCTACCATCTTAAGCAGTCCTCTTCTGGAGTGATGGTCCTTCTTGTGAACTTTAAGATGTTCGTTTAAGTCATTGATTCTGTAAGTAAGAATAGCAACCTGTACTTCCGGGGAACCGGTGTCGCCTTCTTTAAGCTGATACTCTTTGATAATCTGCTGTTTCTGTTCTTTTGTAATCATTTCTTTCTCCTTTTCTTGATACGCCGGTGGCTGAGTCTGGCGCTGGAGTGTCGCACAACTAAGCTTCCGGTAAATTTTCTAACGATTTATATTAGCACTTTGAGTGCAGTATTGTCAACTGTTTTTTGCCTAGATACCGTGATATTCTCGGGCTTCATTGCAGTCTTTTGCGATTTGCTCGCAGAGTTCTCCCAAAGAAGCGAATTTCGCCTCAGGTCTGGTCATTTTGACGAACTCGATCATAATATTTTTGCCATAGAGTTCCTTGTCAAAATTGAAGATGTGGGTCTCCATATTTTTTGTAAAGGTGCCGATGGTCGGCTTCACTCCCACGTTTGTGATCGAAGGATATTTCACCCCGTTATATACGCAGTAAGTGATATATACTCCGTTGGGCGGCGTCACCATGGTCTCGTCGATCATGATGTTCGAAGTGGGAAATCCGATGGATTTGCCCAGGCGGTTTCCCACCACAACTTCTCCGCCGATGGAATAGTTTCTCCCAAGGTATTTGTCGCACTCGTCCATGTCGCCGGCCTTGATGAGCTGGCGTATCAGGGTACTCGATACCACCTCGCCGTCCACCATGACAGGAGGAATCTGGTTCACGTTGAAACCGTACTCTTCGCCCAGTTTTCTTAAGAGTTCACCGTCTCCTCCGGCCTTGAAACCATATCTGTAGTTAAATCCGCAAAAAACCTCTTTCGCATTGAATTTATCTACGAGTAACTCCTTGACATATGCTTCGGGATCCATAGTCATGATCTCTTCGGTGAATTCTATATCAAAATAGTAATCCACTCCGAGGGACTCGATCAGGGCCTGCTTCTCCTCGTTGTATATGATATTTTTGATGGGCTTTGCTCCGGGGATCAGGCTCTTCGGGTGGTTCGAAAAAGTGAAAACCGCAGACTTTTCAGGGCTTCCCTGAGAAGTTTTTTTGCGGGCGCCGGCCACAGCTCTCTTGATGAGTTCCTGATGGCCCACGTGCACTCCGTCAAAGTTGCCAAGGGCAACGGCGGTCTTTGGTATGTCTTTTATATCTTCAAGTTTATTAAAAACTATCATCTCAAACCTTTCAAACTATATTCTTTTGAAGACCTTGATGGGAACAAGTTTATGATACTGATCACTGTGACGGGCGATACCGACAAAGGATTCTCTTCCCTTCCCATCGTCTTCATATATTCTGTAGGTCCCTGCGTATTCCGGGTGAAGCTTCAGCCCGGCATGGGAACCTATATTTGCGGCTTTTTCCTTTTTATCGTATTCAGCTGCCTCATGGTCAAGATTCGATATCCACGCTTCCTGAGCAGGGTCTTTAACCACTTTAGCCTCGCGATAGCTCAGATGCCAGCCGTCGAGCATCTTTCTGGCACATTCGGGATTCACCATCGCCTTGCCGAAATTTCCAAGGGGGAAATCCACTCCGAGGACGAATCTCTCCATGTCCTCTGGAATTTCTTCGCCAAAGGGAACATTCCGTCTCACCTTCGTGTGCTCATCGTCTATGAAGGATACCCTTCCGGACTCTATTCCCACCTTGATGAGTTCTTCCAGTCCTACGGCGTTCTCCATGTTAAAGGCGCCGGACTCCGTTCTCTTAAGGGATCTCATGACAGCTCCGGGGCCTAATATGTCCCCGATATCTCTCGATATGGCTCTAATATATGTGCCCTTCGAGCATCTTACGGTGAACCTGATGTCGGGCAGGGATATCTCATCTATGACAAGGCTGTCGATCCAGACTTTTCTTGGACGGATCTTGCTAAGTATGTCCTCTGGGATTTCTTCTCCTGAATGGACGAACTCATAAAGTCTTCTGCCGTTTATCCTTACTGCCGAGGTCTTAGGCGGAATCTGATCGAGGATTCCGTAAAACTCAGGATACCTTCCCTCCCCCTCTTTTCTTTTAGGGAGGAGCTCACTGAAAGCGTTAACCACGTCTTCTTCTGTGACTTTGGAAGGATCACAGGTCTCCTCTACCTGACCGGTCACGTCCAGGCTGTCCGTTCTTACTCCAAGAGTTATGACCGTCTCGTAGGTTTTTAAGTCCCAGTCGAGATATTCCGCAATCCTGGTTCCTCTGTTTATCAGGATCGGAAGGACTCCTTCCGCCATGGGATCCAGGGTCCCGGTATGCCCGAGTTTCTTAATGCCCAGAGCCGCCCTCACCTTATAGATCACGTCGTTTGAGGTCATTCCCGGCGGTTTATATACATTGATTATTCCGTCTTTCATCTCTAAATATTATCCAGATACTCCTTGATTTCTTTTGTGATCAATTCAACCGCGTCTTTAATGGGCATGTAAAGGGTGCAGCCCGCAGCTTTCTTGTGACCGCCTCCCTTATGGTTTGCCGCCATCAAAGACACGTCCGCAAAAGACTTAGCGCGATAGGATACGCGGATAACGTTTCTTTCCTTTTCCTTCAGGAAAGCAACCACTTCAACGCCGCCGATGGCGCGCATGATCTTTACTATGGAATCCGTTTCACCGGCTTTGACCCCGATTTCTTCCATATCTTCCTTAGTAACATAGGACACGGCTCCGCGCCCCTTTGATACCAGTTCCATGTGTTCCATGGCGCGTGATCTGATCCTGACCTCTTCAAGACGCTCATTCTCGTAGATCTCCACGGAGACCTTGTTGGTATCCACGTCCCAGCTGCTTATCTCAGCCATGACTTCAAAGCACTTTCTGTTGGTGTTTGAATACTGGAAATTACCCGTGTCGGTGGTTATGGCTGCGAAAAGAGCCTCGCCGATCTCTCTGTCAGGGATGATCCTTACTTCTTCCCCTGCAAGTTCCTGCATCTCCTTAAGAACGTCAAAGACCAGGATACCGCAGGCAGCTGCGTCAGGATCAATCAGCGAAAAGTCCGCGATGCCATGAACGGTCCCATCCTCTTCAGTGATAAGGGATGTGCCGTGATGATCTATGCAAAGGGTGTTTTTTGCAGCCCTGAATTTGTCCTGATAGGGCTTAAATCTGTCATATCCTCCGCAGTCTACGGCTACGCAGAGATCCAGTTCACTATCTGCGATCACGTCAGGATCATTGGTAAAATATGATTCCCCATGCTCGTCCGTCACCATGAATTCCAGATTGTGCGGAAGCTCCTCCTCATAGAGGGCATAGACGTTCTTCCCCAAAGTCCTCAGTGCCTTGGCGAGAGCCACACAGGAGCCGACCGCATCCCCGTCGATCCCTACGTGAGGGAACAGGAAAATATTTTTTGCTGATAAAAGTTGTGAAGCGATGGTTCTTGGATCTTCCATCATTTGCCTCCTTTTAGGTTCAAGACGCTACTTAAAAATCCTCTTCGTCCTCTGTCTCATTGGGGTCCACAGCGTGGTACTCATCAAAGGGCAGAGTAGACAGAATTTCATCTATGTGCCTGCCATACTCTTCAGCTTTATCGAATCTGAAGATCAGCTCGGGTATGCGGCGAACCTTAAGCGCCTTGGCTATTTCTTTCTTGAACATTCCCTTGGCTGAATTCATTCCCTGAATCACGTCCGCTTCCTGGGCCGCCTTCTGTTCGGGATCTTTCGTAAAGCTGAGCATTGTGATGTATACATAGGCGAAGGATCCATCACCGGTAACTTCCACGTCGGTAACGTTGACAAAATTATCGGTCACGCGCGGATCTTTGACGCCGTTTACCAAAAGCTCGCCTATGATTTTGCGTATTTCACCGGCCATACGGTCGGGTCTGTGATTTTTTGCCATTTCTGATCCTTTCCCTCATGCACCTATGCCGAGCAAAAAAACGCCCGGCAAAAGTACTTGATGATTTATTAGATTATCTTGCTACCTCGACCATATGGAAGCATTCGATGATGTCTCCCTCTTTGATGTCGTTGTAGTTTTCAATTCCGATACCGCACTCATAGCCTCTCATGACTTCCTTCGCGTCGTCCTTGAAACGCTTGAGTGAGCTGATGGTACCTTCATGGATTACGATACCGTCACGAACGAGTCTTACCTCTGCGTTACGTACAACTTTACCTTCCTGTACGTAAGCTCCGGCGATGGTTCCAACGTTGGGAACCTTGAAGGTGGTACGTACTTCGACCTTGCCAAGGACCTCTTCCTTAAACTCAGGATCGAGCATACCCTTCATAGCGTCTGAAATCTCGTTGATGATATCGTAGATTACTCTGTAGAGTCTGATCTGGACGTTCTCGCTTTCTGCATAAGCGGTAACGGCTGATGTAGGACGTACGTTGAATCCGATGATGATGGAACCCGTGGTGGATGCCAGCATTACATCGCTTTCGTTGATGGTACCTACGCCTGTGTGAACGACCTTGACTCTTACGTTCTCGTTGGAGAGTTTCTCAAGAGATGAAACGATGGCTTCAACAGAACCTGCCACGTCAGCCTTGATGATGAGGTTGAGATCCTTGACCTCACCTTCCTGAATCTGGCTGAAGAGCTGTTCAAGAGTTGAAGATGCGTTGCGTGCGAGTACTTCTTCTCTCAGTTTCTGTCTTCTTGATTCTGCGATTTCTCTTGCGACCTTATCGTCCTTGACTGCGTTGAATTCGTCACCTGCTACAGGTACGTCGTCAAGTCCGAGGATCTCTACCGCCGTTGCCGGACCTGCTTTGGAGATCTTCTTGCCACGATAGTCTGTCATGAGACGGATCCTGCCGTAGCAGTTACCTACTACAACGGACTGACCGGACTTAAGAGTTCCGTTGTCCACGAGAAGGGTAGCTACAGGACCTCTGGTCTTGTCGAGTCTTGCTTCAACTACTGAACCCTTGGCCATACGGTTCGGGTTGGCCTTGAGTTCAAGAACTTCTGCCTGCAGAAGGATCATCTCGAGAAGGTTGGTGATGCCTTCACCGGTCTTTGCGGATACGGGCACGCAGATGGTGTCTCCACCCCAGTCCTCAACGAGGATGTTGTGCTCGGTGAGTTCCTGCTTAACTCTGTCAGGATTTGCGCCGGGCTTATCTATCTTGTTGATGGCTACGATGATGGGAACGCCTGCAGCCTTAGCGTGGGAAATGGATTCCACGGTCTGAGGCATTACGCCGTCGTCAGCAGCTACAACCAGAACTGCGATATCTGTTACATGGGCTCCTCTGGCACGCATTGCTGTGAAAGCTTCGTGACCGGGAGTATCCAGGAATACGATTTTTTCACCGTTTATGTATACTTCGGAAGCACCGATGTGCTGGGTGATTCCGCCGGCTTCTCCAAGAGCTACGTTGGTCTTACGGATAGCGTCAAGGAGTGAAGTCTTACCGTGGTCAACGTGTCCCATAACGGTAACGAAAGGTGCACGGGGAACGAGATCCTCTTCCTTATCCTCGAAGTCCTCGATACCTTCTTCTACGTCGTCCTCTTCAACCTTAGCGACTACGATGGAGATTCCCAGTTCATCGGCTAAGATGGTTACCGTATCCTCGTCCAGGTTCTGGTTGATGTTGGCCATGATTCCCATCTTCATGAGAGCCATGATTACAGTATTAAGGCTGATATCAGCCTGCTCGCAGAAACCGCCTACGGTGATAGGAACGGTGATGGCGATGGTGCCTACAGGCATATCTTCAAGGATATCGGGTTCTTCTTCAACTACCTGCTGCTGCTTATACTTGGAATGCTTCTTAGGCTTTTCAGCCTTTTCAAGGGAACGCATATCCATGGCTTTCTTGGACTTCTTGCCGCCGCTTTCAAGCTTGCTGAACTTGTCGTGCTCCTTGTCGCCCTTGCCCTTCTTATCCTTGCCTCCGAATCTCTGGGACTGGTTGGCCTGTACGGAGAAGTCTCTTACTCTGGGCTTCTTGTCAGCGCCCTTGCCCTGTCCGCGGTTATCGGAATCTCTGTCCTTGTCAGAACCTCTGTCCTTAGACTGGTTCTTCTTCTTGGACTTGTCGAAATCACCAGACTTCTTAGCGTCTTTCTTTCTGTCGCCTCTTTCGGACTTATCGCTCTTCTCAGCCTTCTTTCTGGCGTTTTCAGCCTTTCTGGCCTCTTCCTTTTTCTTTCTTTCAAGAGCGGCAGCCTCTTCTTCAGCCTTAACTTCAGCGGCCTTCTTTATGATCTTGGGGCCGACGAATTCGGGCTTTTTCTCAGCCTTAGGAGCCTTGGCTTCCTTCTTCGGTTCTTCCTTCTTGGTTTCTTCCTTTTTCTCAGAAGCTTCTTCAGCAGGTTCTTCCTTCTTAGCCTCTTTCTTCTTGGTCTCGGCCTTCTTGGTTTCCTTCTTGGGAGCTTCTTCCTTTTCGGCTTTGGCTTCTTCTTTGACTTCAGCCTTGGGTTCTTCCTTTTTAGCCTTCTTGGTTTCAGCCTTTACTTCCTCTGCCTTGGGCTCTTCCTTTTTAACAGCCTCAGCTTTTACTTCGCTTGCAGCCTCAGTCTTAGGCGCTTCCTTTACAGGAGCCTGCTCTGAAACTTCAACCTTGGGCTGTTCCTGAGCCCTCTCTCCGATGGCCTTTTCAGTTACTTCCTTTGCCACGGGAGTCATTCCTCTGGGTATTCTGGAAGTTCTGTTTTCCAAGTCTTTATTTACAACGGGAGTCCCGATGAACTGACGCCTTGCAGTCGTCTGCGGCTTAGCCTGAGAAGTAGTCTGAGCGGCAGGTTTAGCCTGCTGTCCGCCCCTCTGGGGAATGACAGCTGCCTTTACAGTAACCCTGGGTTCTGTTTCCTTGGCATCCTGCTTCTTCGGCGTAGCCTTTACTATTTTGGTTTCTTTGGTGTTTATTTCTGTCATATATTACACCTCCTGTTTATTTACTGGTATTGTCTATCGCTGATGCGATTACATTTGCGAAATTATCATCTGTCACGCAAAAAACTCCCGCACCATACTTTCCCGTATAGTGACCAAGGTCTTCTGAGTGACCGTAGATCCTGTACTCCACACCATTCTGTCTGGCTGCGGTCAACACTTTATCTTTACCGTTCTCTGCCAGATCTTCACTTATGATGAGGAGCCGGGCCTTACCCTTTGCCATAGTGAAAATGCATGTGTTCGTGCCTGCTGACAGTTTTCCGGCCTTAGCCGCAAAACCCAGGTAAGCCGCAACTTTCTTGGTATAAAAGGCTTTCTTTTCTTCAGGACTCAGCATATTTTCGTCTATGCCGTATCTGGACTTCTTCATATGTCCCTCCTGAACTCAGCTCTTTTTCTCTTTACGGCTTTTTTCAGGCATTCTTCAGATCCTTTGCAGATATATGCACCTCTTCCGGGAGCCTTTCCAGACTCATCGTAGAGATAGATCTTTTCCATGGGACGAACGACGTATCTGTCCAGTTCTTCCTTTGGCTTGCTCTGATTGCAGCCCATGCATCTTCTAAGTGGTATGGCTCTATTCTTCATCGTTTACCTCTGATTCAACATTTTCATCGGCTTCAACGTTTTCGTTTCCGAAATACTGGCTGTGGCTCTTGATGTCGATCTTCCAGCCTGATACTCTGGCAGCGAGGCGGACGTTCTGTCCTTCCTTACCGATAGCCAGAGACAGCTGATAGTCGGGAACTACGACCTGCGCCATCTTTTCATCAGGATCAGGTACGATAACTCTTTCGACCTTTGCAGGGCTCAGCACGTTGGCGATGAGTTCGTCTGTGTCTTCAGACCAAGGGATGATGTCTACCTTTTCGCCGTTAAGCTCATCAACGATAGCCTGTACACGTGAACCTCTTGTTCCTACGCAGGAACCTACGGGATCTACGTTCTCATACTCAGTATAAACAGCCATCTTAGTGCGGGATCCGGCCTCACGGGCAATACCCTTGATGACTACTGTTCCATCTTCGATTTCAGGAACCTCCAGTTCGAACAGTCTCTTTACGAGGCCGGGATGGCTCCTTGACAGGAATACCTGAGGTCCCTTGTTCGTCTTTCTGACGTCCATGATGTAGACCTTGATTCTGTCATTTACTCTGTATCTCTCACCCTTTACCTGCTCGTTAGGTGAAAGGATTCCTTCGGTATTTCCCAGATTTACGAAGATCGTATCATTTGAGACTCTCTCAACTCTGCCTGTTACGATCTCTCCCTGACGGGAAATGAAATCATCATAGATCATTCCTCTCTCGGCTTCTCTGATTCTCTGAACTACTACCTGCTTGGCAGTCTGGGCAGCGATTCTTCCGAAGTCTCCGGGATTTACCTGGAATTCAATAATATCTCCAATTTCATAGCGATCATCGATTTCTCTGGCTTCTTCAAGCGTCATCTGAGTCTCTTCATCTTCGAGTTCCTCAACTACGTCCATCTGCATGAACGCCAGGATCTCTCCGGTCTGCTGATTGATTTCAACACGAACGTTCTGATGTGAAGTTCCGAAATTCTTCTTATACGCAGATACGACCGCAGATTCAATAGCTTCAAAGATAACATCCTTGGAAATGTGTTTTTCTTTAGCCAGCGCATCGATAGCTTCAATAAATTCCAAATTCATTTCTCTGTCTTTCCTCCATATTCTGTTTTTTGATTCTGTTGTTTGATTCTGTTTTAGCTTTAAGTTGTTTTATTGGCATTAATTAAGGAGTGGCTTTCGACCACTCCTTAAGCAATAACTTATAATTTACAAATGGATAATACACTATAGACGCAGAAAAATCAAGGGGTTTTTGAGTTTTTTGCGCCTTTCGAGGGCATATTTCCTCATATTTTCGGTATCTTTTATCATAAAGTGTATCCCACAGTCACATCCGGCCTTTTACCTTTACTCAAAGATCACTGCCAGATTTATCTTGGCGATGTCCTTAAGATGGAGCTTTATGATGCACTCCTTGAGGGCCGCAGGGCTTACGCGTGACCCGGGCTTTCTGTTATTAGCCTTGGTGTCGATCACGGTTCTCAAGGCTACCCATTCGTCTTCTTCATCGGAATATTCCACGAGAACGGCATTGAATTCCTTGAGTTTTAGGGGACTGAGATCCAGTTCGCCTTCCTCTTCAGTCAAAGCTGCCGTACCCTTTATGGGCACGTAGGTCCTGACTTCAACCTCCTGCCCAAGGCATGCTCTGAAGTGTTCAGGCTTTATGAGTTCCCTGTCCATTCCGGGGGAACTCACTTCCAGATAATAGTTCTGCTCGATGGGGTCTCTCTCGTCCATCTCAGCCGAAAGGAACTGGCTGACCTTCTCACAGTCATCCGTGGAAACGTATTCTCCGTCGGTCCTGTCCACGTAAAGTCTTAAGAACCAGTCGCGACCTTCTTTCACGAATTCACAGTCCCAGAGATATAGATCATTTTCTTTAAGGAAGTCCTTTACAAGGTCTTCAACTAAACTAACAACTTTGTTTGCCATTTTTTGCTCCTTATTATTTGTCGGCTCCGCATGCACCGCATCATGCACCGTATCAGGATCAGACCCTTATTATGGCCCTCACCGGACAGGCATAGGCGCAGTATCCGCAGCCGATACACTTATCATTATCTATTTCAGAAAGGCCGTCACTGCCGTAGGATACCGCAAAAGATGCGCAGGCCTTCATACACTCGCCGCATCCCACGCAGTCCTCTTTATTGACCTTTAAAATCTTGCCGCTTAAATCGGGCACGTAGTCCTTCCCGATGTCTCCTCCGATATATGCGGCCATATCATCTATTTCTTTTAAAGAACTCATGCCCACCATGACCGAATCTGTGAACGGTCTTCCGAAGGCGTAGTCCATCGCATCGAAATAGTCCGAAGCAAGATTTCCTCCTCCGAGGGCTTTCATGGTGAACACACCCTTCCCTGCCTCGTGGCACTTTAAAAGGGCGGCCTCCATCTCTTCTCTCGTCCCCGGTCTGTCCTCTATATAGTAGCCGGGAAGCTTGGCGCCTGATCCTCCTTGTTCGCCCGTTCTGATGCCGAGTCCTTCAACATTAAGAAGAGCGAAAACGCAGTCCAGCTCGCCCATATCAGACGCTGCTTCTGCCACGTCCGTATGGTGGGTCGAAAGGCCGATGGCGCGTACGCGACCTGATGCCTTCGCATCGACCAGGGCTTTCCAGGCTCCCGCTCTTTCAGAAAGCTGTCCGCTTCTCACCTCGTGCATGAGAAAAACATCGATATACCCGGCGTCCATCTCCCTTATGGCCTCATCTATCGCATCCATCATGGAATCGTAGTCTTCAGCAAGGGATTTAGAACAAATCACCAGATCATCCCTCCGGTATCCCTTGTCCACAGCCTTCTTTATGAAGGTCCTCATCATGGAATTCTCACAGTAGTACTGAGCAGTATCAAAAAAATTAATACCCCGCTCAAGTCCGTACAGGAGCAGCTGAGCCCCCTCTTCATCGGAGAGCGCCTTGTGATTCTGCCCCAGAGCGAGAACGCCAAAACCCGCGCGGGATACTGATATTTCTGTGTTTCCCAAAAAATGTTTATCCATATGGTCAATATCTGACGCTATTTCTTTACTTCATCGAAGATTTTTTGCATCTGAGCGTCCAGCTTGGCTGACACTTCAGCGCAGGCCTTCAGTTCAATATTGGTCTTTTCGGAAATTCTTCCTTCGTTATTCTGCTTATATCTCAGCTGATGTTCAAGCGATGCCCAGAAATCCATGGCTACGGTACGTATCTGAAGTTCTACGGGCACTGTGACCCTCCTGTCTATCAGAAAGACCGGCACCCTTAAGCCCAGGTGCAAACTTCTGTAGCCGTTCGGCTTCGGATTCTTGATATAGTCCTTGCAGATCACCAGCTCTATATCATCCTGTGCGGTGAGCATGTCCGCCACCTGATATACGTCTTCAATGAAATTGCAGATGACTCTTAATCCGGCTATATCTTTTATATTCTCTCTGGCCGACGGTATAGATACCTCACAGCCAAGTCGTATAAGTTTCTCCTCGATGGATTCTGCAGTTTTAAGTCTCTTCTCTATGTGATGGATGGGTGAGTAGTCATTTCTCACCTCAAAGTCGCTTGACAGTATTTCTACTTTGGTATTGACCTTCTGGATTGCAGCGTCATACTCGTGATGAAACTTCTCAAATCCATCCTGTTTGCCGAGAGGAAGACTCGTATCCTGATCTGTCCACTTCAATTAGTCCACACTCCTGTTCAAATATATTCAAGGCCATACTGATAACCTCAATCCTTATTTATATTATACTCCCTATCGTAGTAAATATAAAGTGAAACTTCCGTGAATCATTATCCCTTGGTCACTATCAGATTGGCGTCAAGGCCCAGCACATCTTTAATAAGAACGGTGCCGATTTCAGGGCGTTCATCAAGTTCGATCTCGTCCACGAGCTTCATGAGATTCATGATTTCTGTCTTTGGAATCGGCTTTGATGTCTTGACGGGTATTCTGAAATCGTAAAGGGTGCTGTCATTTGAAGGATTGATTCCGTCATCGATGAGATCCGGCTTCCTTCTGAGTTTGACCGTCGATGTGACGACTCTCGTAGGATTGGTGAACTCAGCTTTACCGTAGGCTCTTCCCTTAGGGCAGCCGTTTCCTGTTACCTTGTAATCCTTCTCAGGCTCTACCTTGAGGTGACAGCCTCTCGGGCATACGGTACAGATGACTTCGTTCTCACCCATCTTGAATGCGGCTCCGTCCGGACTGGGCGGCAGGAATTTGACAATATCCCCCTGCTTACGGATGTAGGTGGTCGGGTCACAGTCATAGTACATGTTGTTATTCAGCCACATGGTGTAGTAATTTGTAAGAACGTATTCAGCTGCGGCTCTTCCGGCCTTCTCAGCTTCCCTCGTAACATTGTCTACAAGGTCATGCACGTGGGCTACGTTTCCACATGCAAAAAATCCCTCCACGGTGGTTTCCATGTTTTCGTGGACTACGGTTCCGTTGGACTTCGGATCAACCTTGATGCCCGCCTTAAGCGAAAGTTCATTCTCAGGAATCAGTCCCACGGAAAGCAGCAAAGTATCGCAGTCGAAATACATCTCGGTACCCTTGATGGGTTTCATGTTTTCATCCACCTTGGATACGACGATCTGCTCAATTCTGTCTCTTCCCTTGATATCGGTGACCGTGTGTGAGAGGTAGAGAGGAATGTCGAAATCGTCCAGACACTGAACGACATTTCTCGCCAGTCCTCCACAGTAAGGCATTACCTCTACGCAAGCCAGTACCTTGGCTCCTTCAAGGGTCATTCTTCTGGCCATGATAAGTCCGATGTCTCCTGATCCCAGGATGACTACGCGCTTACCGGGCATATATCCGTCAACGTTTACATATCTCTGGGCAGCTCCCGCCGTAAGCACACCCGCGGGACGCATACCGGGAGTATTTATGGCCCCTCTGGTCCTTTCACGGCAGCCCATGGCAAGGATGACAGCCTTGGTTTCAAGTTTCCTGTAACCTGTCTCTCTTCCTACTACGGTCACGAATTTTCTCAAAGGACCTTTGCCGTCTTCGGCTTCTTCCGTTGAGAGATCGAGCACCATGGTGTCGAGCATTACCTGGATATTTTTGTCTTTTACTTTATCTATAAATCTGGATGCGTACTCCGGTCCTGTCAGTTCTTCTTTGAAATATCTTAAACCGAAGCCATTGTGGATACACTGGTTAAGTATGCCGCCAAGCTCCACGTCACGCTCGATTATGAGAACATTTCTGAGTCCGCTGTCATGAGCGGCACAGGCTGCAGCCATGCCGGCAGGGCCGCCGCCGATAACTATAACATCATACATTTAGCGTCCCTCCTTTGTCTTGCCGCTGAACATCTCAGAACCTGCTCTGTCCTGAAGAACTTCCTTCACATCAAAACCCTTATCCTCTACGAAGAGCTCCGCAATCCTCGGTCCGCAGAATCCTCCCTGGCATCTTCCCATGCCGGTTCCTACCCTGCGCTTTACGCCGTCTATGGACACGGGCGGAATGGGCTCATCGAAGCAAGCTAAAATCTCGCCCTCGGTCACGGTCTCACAGCGACAGATGACTCTGCCGTAAGCCGGATTTTCTTTAACGAGCTCCGCCTTCTCTTCATCGTTAAGTTCGTTGAATCTTATGCGCTTTCTCTCAAAGATGAAATCGTCCTTATCCTCCAGAGTAAGTCCACTCATCGAAAGAAGATTAGCCGCATATTCAGCGATTGCCGGAGCAGCTGAAAGTCCGGGCGAACAGATGCCAGCACAGTCAACAAATCCGGGGGCTGCTTCTTCGATGATAAAATCCTGATGATCCGTCGTAGCGCGTACGCCGGCAAAGTTTCTAATGCTCTTATTGAACTGGATACCTTCTACGGATTTCTGAGCCTTCTCTCTTACGAATGAAAGTCCCTCCGTGGTGTTAGCCGTGTTATCCCAGCTTACGTTTTCGGAGTTAGGTCCTACGAGAAGGTTGCCGTGAACAGTAGGAGTAACCAGAACACCCTTGCCATCCTCGTTCGGGCACTGGAATACGGTATGTGAAGTACGGCTTCCTTCAGCCTTATCCAGAAGGAAGTATTCTCCCCTTCTCGGTTTGCTTACATACTTGGGTTCTGCCACCATGTTGTGAACATTTATGGCATCAACGCCTGCAGCGTTTATGACATATGGTGCGAAAAAGTCTCCCTTGTCAGTCGTGATTTTCCATAAATCATCCTCTCTTGAGATGGCTGTAACTTCGGTGTTTAAGTTTAACTCAACTCCGTTTCTTACAGCGGTCTCTGCCAGGGCGAGACAGTATTCCCAGGGAGAAACGATGGCTGATGTGGGCACTACCAGAGCTCCCACGACATCGGGGCTTAAGTTCTTCTCTCTCCTTCTTGCCTCGTCTCCGTCGATCACCATCAATCCCTTGACGCCGTTTACGGTTCCTCTTGTGAGTAATCCCTTAAGAGTCTGCTCTTCATCCTCGTTAAAGGCTACCACGAGTGCACCGTTTCTGTTATATGGCACGTCCAGTTTCTCACAGATTTCAGCCGCCAGTTCAGAACCTCTTACGTTGAGTTTAGCCATAAGGGTCCCGGATTCAGGATCATAACCAGCATGGATTATGGCTGAATTGGCCTTAGTCGTTCCAAGTGCTACATCGTTTCCTTTCTCAAGGACTCCGACTTTGAGATTATATTTGGATAATTCAAAAGCCGAAGCAGCTCCAACGATACCGCAGCCGACTATCAATACATCGAATTTATTATCCATATTATTTATCATTCTGCCTTTCCAATGTTTATTTGCATATATTTACGGAAGCTTAAGCGCTTCCAAACCCGTATTATATCAAAAAGAAAGACAAAATACAATCTCAGATTTTAAAAACTCCGCCCAATCCCGGGCGGTAGTCATGCAACTTGATCAATCACTCATAGACCCTGTAGAGCTCCCACTTCATCTCCTTCACAAAATACCTGAGCTCGTAGTCTACGATCCGGTCATCCACCTCAGAATAACAGTAGTAGACCAGATTCGGGTGGCCAGAAGGAGTAACGCTGTCCACCCGCTTGATCTGATCGACACTGACCGTCTTGAGAGTGCCGTTTCTGAATCTTATTTTAAATTTTCTCGGCAGTGGCGGCTTGCCGACGTAAGATACGCTCAGCATATCCACTTCTTTCTCCAACACTCTCATTATCTTCCCCTTGACGCAGTCTCTTAAAGAACATATGTTCTTTTTTAATTATATAACCATGCCCCGTAATTGTCAATGCTTTGTTGACTTCCACTTTTTTCTGCGAAAATCAAAAAAAGAGCCGAGGATCTAAGATTTTTTCCACTCATTTCAGCGCAAAAAATCTATGCGGAGGACCTTTCATCTCTTTTCCGAAAAATATTAAAAAAGAGATGAAAATCATCCCTGAAACTCATCTCTTTTCGCTTGATTTCATATTTTAAGCCGAAACTACAGGCTTAGATATTATGCGTGCTTCTTTTAGTTCTGGTCAAGAATTACACTTAAAGGTTGGCTCATGTCAATTAGAACAAAATCATATTTAGGCATGAGATTGCTATGCCACAAATCCATCAGTTCATGCCCCATCTAAGATTTCACCCCATTAGGTATGACAATATCTACGATTTACCCCGATATCCTCATGCCATGCGCAAAAAATCCAGCTCCAGGCATGAACCTCCACCCCAAGGAGCCCCATTTCTCATGCCCATGCGCAAAAAATCCAACCCCAGGCATGAACATCCCCCAAGGTTCTCCGTTCCTCATACCTAATCGCAAAAAAACTCAAGCCCCCTACAGATACAGCGCCGTTACCGCATAAGCCGTGAGCGGGATGGTAACGAGCGACATCAATGTAGTAAGAGCCACGCCTTCTGCTGCGACCTGTGAATTCTTTCCTTCCATGGCGGCGATAGGTGTCGTCGCTACCGCTGACGGGAAGGACGCTCCGAATACCAGCACGAGCTTGATGGCATTCGGTATCGGAAGCCAGTTCACAAGAAGGAAGGTGATCACCGGTGTGAAGATCATCTTCAAGGTGGACTCCAGCACAAGTTCCTTGTTCTTTACTATCTCACGGAAGTTGCTGCTTCCGAGCTGTATTCCTATGATGATCATGGAAAGGGGTGTGGTGGCGCTTCCAATGCTCTCTATGGATTTGAAGAGCATCTCAGGGAGTCTGGTTCCCGTGAACAGAAGCACGAGTCCGATAAGGGCTGCCACGGTTCCGGGACCGCAGATGGATTTCAGCGCCTTTGTCTTATTGCTCCTCGCCTCTTCCCCGTAGTGGACCTGAAGGATCCCCGGCCCGTAGATGTATATCATGAGCGCGATCTGGAAGAACACCATCAGAAATAGCTTTTCTTCACCGAAGATGGCAAGGGTGATCGGGAGCCCGATGAAACCGTTATTGATGCTCGCGAAGAGCATCATATATACTCCGCGGTCATTTTTTTCGCGAATATTTATAACCTTCGTGCAAAGCACCCATGCGATAAAGCAAAAAATCACGAAGTACACTCCGGCGCTTAACAGCATCTCTATGACCGTCGTGGCCATCCCCTCTTCGATCTCTTTAGATGAGACGGTCGCCAGAACCATGCACGGCGTGGTGATATATATGAGAAGTGGGGACAGATAGCGGTTGGCTTCCTCTTTCAAAAGTCCCGCCTTGTTAGCTATAAAGCCCACTCCCATTATTATAAATACCGCTGCGATATTTGTAATTACAACACTCAAAAGATCAATCCTCCGATTTTGCGATTATTATAGTGGAGGCCAGAATCGCCAGACAGCCGATTACTATCTTAAATGTCATGACTTCATGGTATACCAGAACTCCAACCACAATGCTGGTGATCGGCTCAAAGGTGCTGAGCATGGCTGTGTTTTCCGATCCGATATGTTTGATTCCAATCTGATATCCCAGGGCTCCGACGAAGGTGGTCATGGTCGCCACCAGGATCATTATGCCCCAGCCAAGCGGCGCCATAACGAAATCGAAACCGCCCGAAACCAAACCGATAATTCCCATCATTACAGCTCCAACCCAGTGCATATGAAACAGTCTCTTGGTCGGTTCCATGTCTTTAAGGATGCATTTATCCAGATAGATGGTATAGAATCCATAGGTTCCCGCCGATCCAAGCGCCATAAGCACCCCTATCAGCGACATGCTTCCGTCTCCGTTATAGAACATGATTATGCCGAAGAGACAGAGAAGTACGCAAAAAATCTTCGACCCCTTTATCTTCTCCTTATAGAAAATCATCAGTCCGGCGACTGTCACCGTAGGATAAAGGAAATGTATGGTGGTAGTCAGCCCGGACGGGATGAAGTTGTATGCCGAGAACACAAGGATGGTCGTTCCCGCATATCCGCAAAGGGTTATGATAAGTATCTGCTTGAACTCTTCTCTGGTGATCTTAAGGCTGATCCCTCTCGCCTTATGATAGATGTATAAAGTGGGAAGCGAAAGGGCGAATCTCAGGAAGGCCGCCGTGAAGGAATTTCCTCCGCTTGCATATACAGTTTTCATGAAAAGCGGCATGAAACCGAAGTAGATCGCTGAAACGAGTGTCGCCGCTATCCCTATAAACTTTTTGTTCATCAGAATAAGAAACCTGCCTGTTTAGTAGTAAAATACGTAAGCACGATCAGAACAACTCCTATACCCATTCCTACCTTGTAGAAAGTAGGTCGAGTATCCTTTGCGGTCCATGCCATGAGCATCATGGCGATGGCTGAAGTAAGGGTATATATGGGCGCCAGTTCAGTAGCCTTATTCGTATATGAATAGAAGGCCATGATAACTGACACGACGATAAGCAAAAAACTCAGCCAGTTAAGTATTCTTCTTAATTTTTTCTTGGAGTCGCGTTCTGCTTTTTCTCTCTGCTCTCTCTGTTCTTCGTACTGTCTCTGGAGATAGTGATAATCACTGTTCTTGCTTTTTTTCTTCTTGCTCATTACTTATTCTCCTCAAAATTTCTAAAGCTTACAAGCACCATGGATACCGAAAGTACAAAGGCCATGGCATCTGATATAGGGCTTGCGGCAAGGATGCCGTTCATGCCCATGAATTTCGGCAATAATATAAGAAGCGGTACCAGGAACAATCCCTGTCTCGACAAAGACACCAGGAGTCCCTGCTTATGATTCCCCGTTGCCGAAAAGTAATTTATGGTGATGGGCTGGATATTCTGGAAGAACACCAGCATCATATATATCTTGAGATATTTCTCTGCAAATTCGAAATAGAGTTCATTGCCCGTTCCGAAGATGGAGATGATCTCCCTCGGAAAGGCCTGAAGCGCTATGAAGAAGATGACGCCGACACCGAAGGCTGCTGCGAAAGCCCTCCAATAGGCGCCCTTAACTCTCTCGTAATTTTTTGCGCCAAGGTTAAAGCCCCAGATGGGCTGACATCCCTGGGCTATACCTACTGCGAAGCTCACCATGATCATACTGGTCTTCTGAGCGACACCCGATACGGCAAGCGGTATGTCCGATCCGTATACGGAAATTGCTCCGTAGGTGGCAAGCACGTTATTTAAGACTATGCTCGTCACCATCATCAGCATATGATTACAGAAATTCGGGATGCCGGCTGCCATGCTCCCGAGCATATGGGGCACGCTGATCCCGAGTTCTCTGATGCTCAGGCTAAAGGCCCTGAAGCGCGGGTAATACAGCGCAGCCAGGCTGAAGCTCAGAATCTGGGAAAGCACCGTTGCGATGGCGGCTCCACGGATGCCCATACCTAAGGGATACATAAAGAGCCAGTCGAGAAATACGTTCAGTATGGCTCCCGAAACCGTGCAAAGCATGGAGTATCTCGGGCTTCCGTCGGCCCTTATTATGGTCGAACTGGAATGGGCAAACATCTGAAATGGCAGTCCGAAGGCCGTGATCGACAGGTATGCCATGGCGTAGGGATAGACGTTGCCGGATCTTTCCGCTCCGCAAAGAACGATTATGGGGCTTCTCAGTACGAAGACCAGAAGACCGATCATAATGCCCACTATCATGACGCCGGTCAATCCCGTATGGACGTATTTCCTCGCCTCCTCGATCTTGCCTGCTCCCTGGTTGATGCTGAAGTTCGCTGCAGTACCGAGTCCGAAGAGCATGCTTATGCCCGTAGTCAGCGTGACCGTCGGAAAGGTAACGTTGGTCGCTGCATTTCCCAGCATGCCGACCACATGACCGATGAATATCTGATCCGTTATATTATACGCCGCGCCGACCAGCATGCTGATGATGGACGGAATGGCGTATCCCGCTATCAGGGGAATCAGCGGCGCCGTTCCCAGGGGATTGTCTTTTACGGAATTTTTTGCATAGTCAGTCATATTAGTATTCTATCACAAATACTCAAAAATTTGACATATATTTAGATTTTATTGAAAGATTTTTTTGGGTGTGTTAAACTTATTTTTTGAAGGGAGAATTTCAAAATGAATGAAATAAATATGAGAATCGAGCTCTTAAGGGGCGAGATGATGAAAAACGACATAGACTATTACATCATACTTTCAAGCGATTACCATGATTCCGAATATGTAGACGGGTATTTCAAGGAGCGCGAATACATGTCCGGCTTTAACGGTTCCGCGGGTACCCTCGTGGTATCCCTTTCGGAGGCCAAACTCTGGACAGACGGCAGATACTTCCTGCAGGCTGCGGATCAGTTAAAGGATACCGGAATAGACCTCATGAAAGCGGGCGAACCCGGAGTGCCCGAGATCGACGAATATCTGGCAGACGCCATGAAATTCGGTCAGACCCTCGGATATGACGGACGCACCATGACAAAGTCTTTTGGAGATCTTCTCAGAGAAGCCTTGAAGGATAA
>JAEEGL014921442.1_pt1 | contig 20658 bp, 19 predicted proteins | sample 9134231 | NCBI WGS metagenome assembly JAEEGL01 (sample SAMN16246548, study PRJNA631951) | gut metagenome | biome: gut microbiome; feature: rumen; material: fiber-attached | host: Bos | place: Iran: Karaj | collected 2018-10
AGCAAAACGCCGAAGATGGCGATGATAATTCCAAGGGTTATTGAAACTTGAAAATATGCACCTGAAACAATAAAAATGGAGAAAACGTGCCTACTTGGAAAGCTCTTTCCTTTTGTATCCTTGTCCAAGGCCGGAATAAATCCATAAACCTCATAGGGCCTTGGAGCACTAAGGACTTTTCTAAAAAGGCTAACAAAGACAAAGGAAACACCCGGGATAAGCAGGCTACGATAAAGTAATGTAGCTCCATGTGAAGGAATCTGGGTGATTCCATAAACTAAAAGACCTAAATAAAGCAAAACCGTGATATAAGTAATGGTCTTGTCCAACACCTTAAGTGCCGTGACAAGACCATTATTATTTTTAATTCTAGTAGATAATTCTGAGTAAGAAATCATATAATTATGCACCCACATACATTCTGTTTGAAGAATGAAGCTTTACTGCATCTTCAAACAAATGCTGAGCATATGGGATATCCTTTCCCATTGCAAAGGCCATTTCTTCGTATAGCTTGCGACCTGCAATGCTAAGCGTCTTTTCATCTATCGCCATAACCTTCTTACCTGATTCGAGGCGCTGCCACTTTCTGATAAGAACAGTCTTAACCACTCTTGCCAAAGCCTCTGGCGTAAACTCGCTCATAACTTCTTTAAATCGTTCCTGGAGCATTCTGTCGTTTGGTTCCTCGATGCACTTTATATCATCAATGTTGTCAAGAATTCTAGTAAATCTGGCTTCCTCTGCTACTGGGCGTAGTTTAACAGTCGACCCTATAATTGGAGTAAAAACTTTGGCTCCAGCCTTAAAAACAGGGGCCATGCAGTAGTAGGTCTTTCTTGAACCTTTGCCCATAAGCTCCATGTCATCAATATCTTCAATCTGACATACACCACTTCCCTCATGAACCAAAAAATCGCCTACCTGATAATCCATCTTCCACCATCCTTCTAAAACATGCCAACAAGTACCTCCACAACTTCTCTCCCACGCGTTTAGTTATATTATATCACGATTTTTTCGCTAGACACACAAAAAGTTCACATTCGTTAATAATACCCACGTTTCGATACTTTTTGCGTCACTATTTAGTAATAATGACAATATCGTCTGAAAACTTCTTTTTAGAACAAAGCTCAGTACATACAGAAAAGCACTTGCAATAATTCTTACCTTTTTCAATGAGTATAGGCTTGACCGATATTGAAAAAGGTTAGAAATATGCAAGTGCTTAAAGATATCTTAGATGCTTTGTAAAATAAAAAAGGCCCGACTGTGAGCCGGGTTATGTCATTTAAAGTAGTCATCTATCTAGGACCACTGTTGCCAATGGTCTCAAGCGTTCAACCTAGCGCTGGCGGGCCGCGTACGCGCTGTTTAGAACTTGCTTCGGATGGGGTTTACATGGCTATCACTGTCACCAGCAATACGGTGGTCTCTTACACCGCCTTTCCACCCTTACTCATACGAGCGGTCCCTCGAAAAGTTTCACTTTTCTCGGTACGGGCATTCGCCCAGTACAGCTGTAACAATACACAGATACTCAAGCAAGCTTGAATCTGTGCATTATTACAGCCGTACTCCGCTCATAGCTGAGCGGTATATTTCTGTTGCACTATCCTTGGAGTTACCTCCACTGGCCGTTAGCCAGCATCCTTGCCCTGTGAAGCCCGGACTTTCCTCTCCCTAAGCACTACACTTAGGCAGCGACTACTCATCGGACCTTTATCTAGTATATTAAATATTTTATAAAATGCAACTTCCTCCTATAAATTCACGAACAAGTGAATTGTTAGGAATAACATCTGGTGCCATAGGAAGGAAGTAATCTAATAGCTTTATCAAGCGTTTAGCCTCTGCATACATTGGATGATCAGGCTCTATTGCATAAAGCATCGGATCAACATAAAGCTTTAATACTGCCATTTCATATATGAGCGCTGTGTTAAAAATATAATCTGCTTGCTCCTGGAACGGGAAGATATTTTTCTCCTCGCCTCTTCTAACCGAATCCCACATAGCAATTGTATCCTCGGCTGTTGTGGCACGGGTTCTGGCATCCCTAACAATGCGTCGAATCAATCTGCCATCTGCTGTAGAAAGAGGATTATGCTCGTCAATGGAAAGCTGCGTCAATGCAGACAAGTATATCTTGTACTTGGATTCAGAAGGAAGGGATGAACTCATTCTGTCATTAAGACCATGAATTCCTTCAATAACTAGAATATCGTTCTTTCCAAGCTGCATATAGTGGTCATTGTACTCTCTTTTTCCAGTCTTAAAATTAAAATTAGGAAGAAGAACTCTTTCGCCATTCAGGAGCTTAACCATGCATTCATTAAAGTAAGGAATATCCAAACCTTCAATTGCTTCGAAATCCTTCTCGCCATATTCGTCTATAGGCATTTGATCTCTATCCAAATAGAAATCATCCAAAGGCAAAGGATGTGGGACGCAGCCCAATGCCCGTAAATGAGCTGAAAGCTTATGAGAAAAAGTAGTCTTTCCTGATGAGGAAGGTCCAGCCATCATAACAAACTTAACCGCCTTATCAGCAGCAATAGTGCGAGCCAAATCACCTATATTTCGCTCCATAATTGCTTCCTGGGAAAGTACTATATCTCTAATTCGTCCGTTCGCTATAGCCTCATTTAGTGCTCCTACTGTTGGAACACCCATCGTCCGGCCAAATTCGGAAGCTGCCTGCTGAACACTAAACAACTTCAAAGGCTTTTTAAATTGGGCAACCTCTCTTGTATTAATTTTGGGGAGACTTCCATCAGGATACATGAGCATAAAGCCATTCTCAAATTTAAGTAAATCAAAGTATTGCAAATATTTGGTGGAAGGTACCATGTATCCGTAGAAATAGTCGATACATCCATCCAAATCATATACGTTTATATTAGAGCTGGTTCGATATTTCAGAAGCTGTTCCTTATCCTTCATGTTGAAGCTATGAAACATTTCTTTTGCCTGGGTAGTTTTGATGGAATACTTTTTTAAAGGAATATCCTTTTCAACTAAATCAAGCATAACCTTTTTCAGCTCTGTCAGATCTTCCTCAGTAATATCACCAACACCCTCTAATGTGCAAAAATCACCTTGTCCTAAAGAATGTTCAACTCTAAGATAAGGGTTGGCTGGCAAAGGATACACATCCATGAGCGCACGTTGAAGAAGAAAAACCACGCTTCGCCTGTAAGCTCTACGTCCGTCTTTATCTGCCGTAGTAAGGAACTCTAAATCTCCCACTCCAGTTATTACTTTGTTCAATTCTGTCAGACTTCCCTTGTACTTTGCAAGCACAATATCATCCTTGAAATTCGCCTGATGCTTCAAAGCAATATCGACTAATCTTGTGCCATCCTCATAGGACTCTTCATTACCATTAATGATTACTTTTGCCATAGCTTCTTCTCCTCCTAAAGTGAATTTCGAATTTGAGTAATTAGCTCAAGCTCCTCCTTTAGCTCTAGACACCTTTTAGCTATTGCATCAGTGTCAGCCCCCCTTTTTTCAAGCTTAAGAAGAATTGAGCTATATTCACTTTCATTTTTATCCAAAAGCTTGTATAAAAGCTCCGGAGTCTTTTCTATGATTTTCGGTCCGTATGTAAGCTGTGCTTTTGTATAGGATATGCGCTTATCAGAATCTGGTTCAAAATGAATCTTGATGATTGGATATATTTTATTCTCTTCCATGCAAAGACTCTCATCATCTATGACAAACCCCTCTGACATTAGAAAAAGTCTAAGCTCGTAGTATTCTGACTGCGGCTCAACTACAAGTACTTTTGCAGCCTTTGCAACTTCAATATCGTTGCCAATAATACGCCCAATCAAAGCCCCACCCATACCGCAAATACATATAACATCTGCTTCACCTGGCTCTAATTCTTTAAGTCCGTCTGAAAGGCGTGTAAATCCTCGCTCCGAAAAGCCATTAGACTTAATGTTCTGTGCGGCTTTACTGAGAGGGTCCCTGTTAATATCCATGGCAATAGCTTTCTTTGCCAATCCACTTTCCAGGACAGCCACAGAGAGATATCCATGATCACAGCCCACGTCTGCCAGCACCTCACAATTTGGAAGCATATCGTATACTATTTGTAATCTTGATGACAATTTTATCATTTATTTATGTTTATTCCTTGAATCATAATAAGAAAAAACTGCCCAGCAAATAATCTTTGGCAATGGGCAGTTCTTAAGCATAATAAAATCCTTCAACAATGTTCGGATTTTATCATGGGTTTATTGATCGAGATAATCCTTAAGCTTGCGGCTACGGCTTGGATGACGAAGTTTACGCAAAGCCTTTGCCTCAATCTGACGAATACGCTCACGAGTAACGTTAAACTCTTTACCAACCTCTTCAAGAGTACGAGCCTTTCCGTCCTCAAGACCAAATCTAAGAATAAGAACTCTCTGCTCACGTTCTGTAAGGGTATCAAGCACCTCGTGGAGCTGTTCCTTAAGAAGAGTAAAGGTAGCAGCTTCGGCTGGTACAGGTACGTTTTCATCTGGAAGGAAGTCTCCAAGGTGGCTATCTTCCTCCTCACCGATTGGTGTCTCGAGAGAAACTGGCTCCTGAGAAATCTTGAGAATTTCATGTACTCTGTCAACTGTAATTCCCATCTCAGCAGCGATTTCTTCTGGAGTCGGTTCGCGACCATATTCCTGGAGTAACTGTCTTGAAACACGGATAAGTTTGTTGATTGTCTCTACCATGTGAACAGGAATACGAATTGTACGAGCCTGATCAGCTATAGCACGTGTAATTGCCTGGCGAATCCACCATGTAGCGTAAGTAGAGAACTTATATCCTTTGTGATAATCAAATTTTTCTACAGCCTTCATAAGACCAAGATTACCTTCCTGAATCAAATCAAGGAAGAGCATACCACGTCCAACATAACGCTTTGCAATAGAAACAACAAGACGAAGGTTTGCCTCAGCAAGCTTGTTCTTAGCCTCCTGGTCACCATCTTCCATACGCTGCGCAAGCTCTACTTCCTCCTCTGCAGAAAGAAGTGGTACCTTACCAATTTCCTTAAGGTACATACGTACTGGATCTTCAATGCTGACAGAGTCAGGCACAGACATATCGATATCTTCTAAATCCTCATCATCGCTGGCAAGCAAAAGGGCATCAGAAGGACCAGATGAGAAGTTTACATCAATTCCCTTCTTATCCAAATAAGTGAGGATGCGTTCCATCTGCTTTGCATCGATTTTGTAATCCTTAAGGAACTCAGAAATCTCGTAGTCCTCAAGAATATTTTTCTGAGATTTAGCGATTTTAATAAGCTCTGTAATCTTTGAATCAAGTTCATCGCTACCAAAGGAATCGATGTCGTCATCCTCGTCCTCATCTTCCATATCCAGTGATGTCTTAGCACCAACAGAAGCAAGGAATTCATCTACATCCTCATCCTCTTCTGTTTCATCGATGTTATCGAAATCATGCTCATCGAATTCAAGATCCTCAGCTGAAATCTCCTCCAGGTCGCCAAAATCTACATCCTTATCGTCTGCCTCGGTCTCCTCTACGTCTTCAGCTTCCTCTTCCGCTTCTGCTTCCGCCTCTGCTAAAAAAGCTGCAGCAGCGGCATTTAAATCTCCGTTTTCGATTAACTCGTCTACTTTCTTTTTTGCCATTGTTATTCCTTTCTAAAGTGAAATGTTCAAACGTTCTAGACGCTGTAATGTCTTTTTTCCTTCCACTAGACTCTTTAAGTCTGCACCACTTTTTTGAGCGTGCTCTAGGGAATTCTTTTTTATTCTAAGCAAAGTCTCCTTAAGGGCCTTGCTAAGATCACTATTATCTGTAAGCTCACCTACTGTAGTATTAAAAAGAGCCGCAACGGTCTTACGGTCTTCCTCCTCCATAAAGAGGTCAACAATTCTGGCTGTATCCACAGGCTGATGCTCCTCCAACGCCTTGAATACCTCTCCCGCCACAATCTTATATACTCCCTCCTCAAAATCCTCAGGAGTTACATATGGTGAAATATTAAGGTATATCTCTGGAGTTTCAACAAGCCAGGTCAATAAAAGACGCTGTGACATTTTCATGCCATCATCTCTAGGTTTCATAGTCTTCTTCTGTTCTTGTGGCTGATGTCCAGTATCCTTTTTAGCGGTAATACCCTGACGGCCAAGTTCTATAATATACTTTGCCAAGGCATCCTTTGGAATATTAAAAGCCGAAGCCACTGACTCGGTGTAATTTTCCCGCTCAAGCTGAGTAGGAAATTCCATAACAATCATCCTGGCAGCTTCCTTCTGAAAATCTGATTTCTTTTCAGGATCAGTCATATCGTAACGGGTCTGTAGCATGCGTATCTGATACATGAAACTGTTTTCAGCATTCTGAATGCGTTTTTCATATTCTTCCGCGCCCAAATTCTTAATAAACTCGTCAGGATCCTTATAAGGCTTCATATTAATGATGCGGCATGAAATCCCTGCATTCTTAAGGATTGGGATAGCTCGAAGAGCAGCCTTCTGCCCTGCACCATCTGAATCATAGCTCAGGTATACATCTTTAACATAGCGCTTTAGCATTCCTGCATGCCCTTCAGTAAGAGCTGTTCCAAGAGAAGCAACTGCATTGTCAAATCCTGCCTGATGCAAAGCTATGACGTCCATATAGCCTTCGCATAGTATAAACTGTTCGCGTCTGGTCTTTCTAGCGAAATATAGACCAAATAGAGTCTTTGACTTGTTAAATATTTCCGTCTCTGGAGAATTCAGGTACTTAGGCTCACCGTCTCCCATCACACGACCACCAAATGCTACAACCTTGCCATTGGCATCAAAGATTGGAAACATGGCTCTGTTCCAAAACTTGTCGTGACCGCCACGTTTTTCATCAATTGTGATAAGACCACAGTCCTTAAGGATTTCGTCCTCGTACCCCTTTTCTCTAAGATGTTTATAGAGGGAATCCGAATACTTACTAGTGCATCCCAAACCAAATTTATGCATGGTATCAAGGGTCAATTCACGTTTTGTGAAATAATCCATGGCCTGCTTACCTGCATCAGAACGAAGAAGCTTGTAATAATAAGCCGCGGCTTCCTTGTTAATTTCAAATAGACGACTTCGTTTATCAGCTCTTTGTCGCTCCTGATAAGTCATCTCCCTTTGTGGCAAGGTGATTCCTGCTTTTCCTGCCAACTCTTCAACAGCTTCCTTAAAAGTCATATTTTCGTACTTCATAAGAAAGCTAAATACATTGCCCCCTTCACCGCAACCAAAGCAATAAAACATTTGCTTTTGGGGACTCACTGAAAAAGAACCTGTTTTTTCATTATGAAAGGGACATAATCCAAAATATTGGCTACCCTTTTTTTGTAGATTAACATAGCGTGAAATGACATCGACAATATCAGACCGGGAACGGACCTCTTCAACGATGTCGTCTGAGTAATAAGGCATTTATTCTCCCTGTTTAAAATCCATCTACAACCCATGCCTTTGGCATGAAATATTCATTAAATTTGGTAATACAGTATTGATCTGTCATACCAGAAATATAATCGCAAATAATTCTCTCCTGGGTTTCCCCATCGTCCTCCATTGCACGATAGCGTGAAGGAAGTTCCTCGAAATGATAAGTATAGTATTCGTACAATTCACGAATCATACGCTTAGCTTTAACCTCTTCCACTTTAGCCACAGAGTCCTTGTAAACATTTGCAAACATAAATTTGCGAAGATCAGACATAGCTTCCTCAATATCTGGAGACATCTTAATCTGAGGGCTATCCTGACTTTCAATAATTACATCATGAATAAGCGTATCTAGGCGCAATGCAGAATTCATTCCCAACGTACGCCTGATTTCAATAGGTATATCCTCTTCCTTAAGGATTTGAGCTCTAATAGCATCATCGATATCACTATTTACGTAAGCAATTTTGTCAGAAAGACGTACTATTTGCCCTTCTGGGGTGGCAGGTCTACCTTCTGTTCTGTGATTACGAATTCCATCACGAACCTCCCAGGTAAGATTAAGTCCCTGGCCGCCCTTCTCAAGCTTTTCAACGATTCTCACACTCTGCTCTGCGTGAACAAAGCCAGTAGAGCACATAGCATTAAGCTGTGCCTCTCCAGCATGCCCAAAAGGAGTGTGCCCTAAGTCATGACCAAGGGCAATGGCTTCCACCAAATCCTCGTTAAGCCTCAAAGCCTTTGCAATAGTTCTGGCGTTCTGTGAAACTTCCAGTGTATGGGATAATCTGGTTCTGTAATGATCCCCCTGGGGGGTGAGAAAAACCTGAGTTTTATTCTTTAAGCGACGAAAGGCCTTGCTGTGAAGAATCCTGTCTCTATCTCTCTGAAAGAGAGGGCGAATATCACATTGAGGTTCATCCTTCTCTCGACCTCGTGAATTTTCACTGAGAGTGGCATAAGGACTGAGAGTTTCCCTTTCCATCTGCTCAATCATTTCGCGAATTGTGCCCATTTTAGCCTCCTAGTTTTGCTTTAAACGACACTTCTAATAGACATATTTCGCAAAAAAAAAGTTTACCCTTTTTTATTTTTAAAAAAATAATTTTCACATAAAAAAAACCTAGGCATTAAGCCTAGGCAAAGCGATGCAGAAGATGGGACTTGAACCCACACGATATTGCTACCACAGGCACCTGAAGCCTGCGCGTCTGCCAATTCCGCCACTTCTGCGAACAAATTATATTTTAAAGAATTACGTATAGTTCGTCAAGTGTTTCCTCATACCGGTAATTAACAATCGTAGTAGTACTCAAGGAGCCAAGCTCGCGACGGAGTGATACTAAGATTGTTAATGTAACCGGAAGAGAAAAAACGGGCGACACTAATTCGAAATCCTCTGATTCCTAACTAGTGCCGCCCCTGAAATTCGATCCCAATGGACTATACCTCTCATTCTATCTCATTTCTTTAGTTACTCGTCCATTTGAAAACTTTTAATCATTGATGGACTTTCTTTAAAATTGTCGCGTGTTTAAAATCTTAATTCTCTGGTGGACCGTACCTCCATTACTAGATTTTAATAAACTACTTTGTTTTTAAAATTTAATCCTCTGGTGGACCGTACCTCCAATTCCTAAATTTTAATAACTACCATTAATTCTTTACCTTAATTCTCTGGTGGACTATACCTCCCTTTCCCTTTGCTTTTTGTTATTTTGTAATTATTATTATAGCCTGGCTTTCATAAATTGCAAGGTAAATTTCATTATTTTTGTTAATTTGTCAGAAAGTTCAATGTTCGTGGTGCTGTTTTGTGAATAATAACAGTTGAATTTTTCAGAACTCCACAGCCTAGGGGATTAGCATAATAATACGACTCACTATCACCTAAGTGACTTTAAATACTCCTTGTGTGCATCTGTGACACGGTAGCTTTCAACAGCCTTTTGAATCGCTTTTTTTCGCACCCATTCGTCTAGCATGTCACCTTCAATATATTTAACACTTTCATCGTATTGTTTTGCCAGAGCTGTTGCAAAGTACCAGGCCTGCATCATTTTGAGATAATAATCCTCACCTTCTTTTTCCGCAACCAGGCCTAAGTATTCTGTTTTAAAATCTCCATCCAGGAATTCATTCATCAGCATCCTCATACCAAAACGCGATGTATAAACATGTTCTGATGCAATCCATTTTTTTATATAAGGAAGGAGCTTTTCATGATTCTTTTTAAAACACTTTGGACTCGCCTGATCTGAAACTGGCCAGCAGTCCACATAAGGAAGAAAGTCCTCCACTGCTGCAACACAGGAATCAAAATCCTTTATCATCGAAATAATAAAAAAATGAACAAGGTTTTCTTCATAATATTTATGTGGCACTTCATTAAGGAATGACTCATAGGAATTTTCTTTAAAGATGGTCTTTGCCACCTCTCGCATTTGAGGAGTCCTTACACCAATTATGGTATCTGGTGAAATGTTAGGTACAAGCTTCGCCTGAAAAATTTTATATTCCTCATCTTTTACTTCAATTAATTTTTCGTAAACCGTCATCATCCATAACCTCCAAGGTCAGATCTGCTCTTTTAGTTTTCTCCAAGCAAATCCTCACATTTGCCATGTCACTGTAATCTACAAAAGCTGTAGCAGCCTCCTGAGAATTCCCACTTGCTGCTTTACGTTCTATCAATCGTCCTCTGAGATGTGATTCACCAGCTGTTAGTGAAATAGTGTAATCTGCATAATCAGAAAGTTCTCTCCAACCTTGCTCTTCCAGCAAAAGGTAATTACCCTCAAGCAGAACAATATCAGCTGTTATCGTAATTACGTTATCCACAGGATTGTGTAAGGTTCTGTCATATATTGGCCAGCCACAGTTTTCTCCTGCTGCAACTCTTTGAATGCGCTCTGTGAGCAGTGGCAAATCAAAGGTCTCTGGCGAACCCTTTATTTCTACCATCTTTATTTCCTTGCCATCACGAATCGTTGTGTGACTGGTCAAATATTCCTGTCTTCGATGAAAACCATCCATGCCTATAGCTTGAAGCTGGGTCACGCCTGTTGTCTCCTTGGATAGCTTTTCTAAGAATGAAACCAATGTACTTTTCCCTGCCCCAGGAGGTGCCGCAAGCATAACAAGAATCCGGTTACCTTTTTCTTTTTGGAGTCCAGTAAGCTGCTTAAGCAATGGAATGAATATCGTATTTACGTTTTCTTCACTGTAATGGGCATCTACATCTAAGCCGTTTATGTTAATTTTGTAATCAATCATAACCTGAAAAATTCTTTTTTCTCCCTTAATTTTTCTTCAATTCTATCACATTTTAATTTTATAATTTAGACCATGATTAAATCTCTAAAGATAATTTGCAACTTAATATTGTTATTTGCAATGTTCATTTATCCTTTCAGGTGTGACGCTATGGAATTTACATATGTAGATGTGAATCAGCAAATTTATACCTACGAAGCAATGATGGAGGATATTGTAGGTCTGACCACTGGTCACGAAGATATTTTATGCTGTTCACCTATTGCCACTACCTCCCAGGGAAGAAATGTGTGGTTAATCAAATTTGGAAATCTAGCGGCAGAAAACAAGATACTTATAACCGCATCTATTCACGCCAGAGAATACATGACATCTCAGCTAGTTATGCGAATGCTTGAGGAATATGTAATTAATTTTGACACTCCAAGAAACGATGGAACAACCTACAGGCATTTTTTTGATTCTGTCTGCTTTTACATACTGCCTATGGTAAATCCTGATGGCGTGGCAATCAGCCAATTCGGTCCAGCAGGTGCCACTCAGGAAGCTACTATAAACTGGTTAAACAGCTATGTCGCCTATGGACAAAATCTCTCAAAAATAAAAGCTAACGCAAATGGGGTTGACCTTAATAGAAACTTTCCTTTAGGATTCGGACAAGGTTGTAAGACCACTATTATTCCTAGCCTTTGTTTTTATCCAGGTCCTGAACCTTTTTCAGAGGCAGAGACACAGGCAATAGGCACAATCCTAAACGAGAACAATTTTGTCACCTGTATCAATTACCATTCCATGGGAAACCTGGTTTATTACGGAGCAAGCACAAACTCCCCAGAAGTGGATGCCGCCTGCCAAAACATGGCTCATTTAGTTGCATCCATTAATGGCTACAAGCCTAAATACTGTGGTAACGCCATCGGCAGCTTCGCAGATTATTTTGGTGCTGTTGAAGCTGTCCCCAGTGTCACTATAGAAATTGGAACCGCCACCCCTACACCAATTTCGCAGTTTGATGGAATATATCTAAGAAACATAAATGTCTGGCCGGTGATAGCCAGTCTATACTAATATAAAAAGAGTAGGTCTCGGTTGAGCCTAGTCCTCTCCCACCAAGTGTACCTTAGTAAATTCATGACCCGTACTAGGTAAATATTTTTCCAATATGTCTTTTGTCTTAATCTTGAGACTTGAAGTATTAACACATGGGTGACAACCTATGTAATCAGAATTTAATGTATCCTCATCGATAAGAAGTTTAACCACATGTTCATGGTCATTCATCAAGCCCATAACACTAAGCGAGCCTGGAAGGATATCAAGATATTTTTCCATATCCTCACCATCGGCAAAGGAGAGTCGCGCTGAATTTATTTGAGAAGAAAGTTCCTTCGTCTTGAACTTTTTATCCCCTGGCATAAGCAGCATGTAAAAGTTCGTCTTTTGTCTGTTGCAAAGCATAAGGTTCTTGCACATCTCAACTCCAAGAACTTCATCCACAGCCTTGCATGCCTCCATTGTTTCAGCTGCATCATGATCCACACGCTGATAGTCGATTCCCAAATTATCAAGATAATCGTATGTACGAATTTCTTTTTCAAGTCTACCGTCCATGTTTTGTGGACGTCCGTTTAATAATTCCATTAGTTGTTATTCTCCGTTTCCTTTTTATAAAGAAATAAATGCAGCCTGTCCGCCACGATTTGCACCCATAATTCTATGGGAGAAGAACAAATCCGGATGACATCTGGTGCAGTAATCTGTGACCTCAATATGCTCCTCTAAAATACCTGCCTCCAAAAGTGCTATCCTGCAAGCCTCCCACAAATCAAGCATATATTTGCCGCAATCGTCAGGATTGAAAATGGATTTGCTTAGGATTCGAGATTTCACCTCTTCACCAAATACTTCGACAAAAGCCTCAGCAACATCTGAACTTACTTCATAACAGTTTTTGCAGATACTTGGACCAATGCCGCACAAAATATCCGTAGGTTTTGAGCCAAAGGCTTCTGACATTTTCTCCACAGTCACTTTCCCGATTTTCCCCACTGTGCCCTTCCAGCCTGAATGAGCTAAAGCTACAACTTGCTTTACGGGATCATAGAAAAACAATGGCACGCAGTCAGCATGGGCTGTCACTAAAGGCATATCCTTTACATTTGTGATTATTCCGTCTACATCCTCATATGGAAGAGCCTTTGTGATTCCATTTCCAGCATCCTTCTCATCCACTACTATCACGTTAGCTGTATGAGTCTGCATTGAAAAGCACATGCGCTCATAATTCATATCCAGTGCTTTGCATATTCTCTTATAATTCTCATGAACATTTTCAATACTGTCTTCACTATTGGTGCGCAGGTTAAGGGAATCAAATACGCCCTCACTTATACCACCAAGCCTTGTTGAAAATGCGTGATTAACCCCAGCATTTTTCAGCAAATCAAATGTCATGTAGGTAACACTATTTTTTTCTTCTTTATTCATTAGTCTTCTCCTGAAATTCTAACGTAATTTGACACTAGTAGCTTATATTGTAAATGATTATTTGAATTAATAACAGAATATAATTCGGATGATGAAGCAGCGGTTGAGCCTGCCGTAAGCCAAAAGACTATAGATTCCTGTTTTTCTGAGGAAAAACAAGAATCTATAAATTATCCTCGCCCCAACGCTTTAATTCCAAAAGAATTGGGATGAGTGATTTCGCCTTATCCGTTAGAGAATACTCCACTCTTACTGGCATCTCATCATACTGCACACGGGAGATCATGCCATCCTCCTCTAACTCCTTTAAAGAATGGGCCAGCATGGTATTAGTAATTCCAAAAACGGAACGCCTCAAATCTCCATAGCGAACTACCTCATTATTATCGATGACACAGAGAATCATAATCTTCCATTTTCCACCGACAATATTTAATACTTTCTTCAAACCACAGCTCTCTCCAGCTAAATCTTCACATAAAGGCTCTTTCTTTTCTTTACTCATAATCTTTTCCTCTTACTGGTAAGTTTTTTCTTACCAGGTCAATTTATTTTGCGTAGTTGATATATTTTTCTTACCACATATAATAAACGTAGTTCAATAACAAAGCAACTATAGGAGTCTATATGATTAAGAAAAAAGCAAATCCAGACAAGGACAGATGTGTGGCCTGCGGTGTATGTGCACTACAGTGTCCACGAAAAGCAATCAACATTTATAAGGGGTGTTATGCAGTTGTGGAATTTGAAAAATGTGTAGGATGCGGAATTTGTTCAAAGGCATGTCCTGCTAACGCAATTACCATTAATGAAATTAAGCAGGAGGTAACAAATGGCTAAGAATAAAGTAAAGCATCATTGGTATGAGCACCTTTGGATTTGGTCAATCATTTATTTTGCTTTGGGATTTTTCAATATACTCTTTGCATGGCTTGGAATGATTGATTTTATCCTCCCTTTGATTTTTGCAATTGTAGGAGGTAATAAATGGTTCTGTAATCACATGTGTGGTCGTGGTCAACTATTCTGGGTGTTAGGTAGAAATATGAAGTGTTCAAGGGGCAAGGCTGCGCCAACATGGCTATCATCAAAGTGGTTTAGATATGGATTTCTGGCATTCTTCCTTACAATGTTTGGATCAATGGTCTTCCAGACCTATCTGGTATTCTCTGGAGCTGGCACTCTAAGAAAAGCAATCAAGCTGTTTTGGACTTTTAAGGTTCCATGGCAATGGGCTTACAAAGGAAGCATATTCCCTGACTGGGTTGCCCAGTTCGGATTTGGATTTTACAGCCTCATGTTAACTTCTACGTTAATCGGATTGATTGTTATGGTATTATATAAGGAACGTACCTGGTGTACATTCTGCCCTATGGGAACAATGACCCAAGGGATTTGCAAATTAAAAAATAAAGATAATTAGGAGTCTGAATATGGAAAGAAAAGAATTAGCGGTAGAACTTAAGCACAACGGCTACAATTGCTGTCAGGCTGTACTTTGCTCTTTCAAGGATGAGCTTTCATGCTCCGAGGAAGATTTAAAGAAAATGGGAGCTGCCTTTGGAGTAGGTATGGGCTGCATGGAAGCAACCTGCGGCGCCCTTTGTGGAGCACAGATGGTTCTTGGTATGAAGAAATATGAAGGCGCACCTATTCTTCGAGATGCTGCCGGTCTGTTAAAGGCCTTCGAAAGCAAGTGCGGTGCTACAATTTGCAAGGACCTTAAAGGGGTTGAAACTGACGTTGTTAAATGCGAATGCGATGACTGCGTTAGAAATGCAGTGGAAGTATTAGAACAAGCCTAAAACTTTAGACATTAAGAGCCAGCCTTTCGGCTGGCTCTATTATTAGACAAATGTCATCCAATCCCTCTGCAATAACTTCAATTATCTCAGAAGTTCGCCTTCAAAGTATTGTTCCTGAAACTCAATTGCAGATAAAATTTCTTCATCTGAATAGTCTGCTCCATCCAATGAGACAATCCATTTGTCCTCATTATCATTTGTCCTATGATAAACTGCAATGACCTTTCCTTCATAGGTTTCTAAAGGTTCATTTGTACCCAATATATATACATCCTGTTCCTCACCATCAGCTGCAAAAATTCCATCAACATAACCATAGTTAATTGGGTAAATCATGTCTGGATGATCTGGGTGGGATAAGCCTAGCGGGCGGTCTATGTGACCTTTTACAATAGTGCCTATGACATCCTTGTTTGCCTTGAGCATATTACCTCCAATTTTCGACAATAATATCCGATTACCATTCTTCTTTGTAAAATTATCCAATCAGCGATTGGATAATTCCACAATATCTTAAATTTGGTAATTCTGCAATCCAATCTTGAGCCCCCGAGTTCAAGTGACTCTTAGGCACAAAAAAAGAGCAACCAATCACTTGGTTACTCTCTTTTTAAATCGTGCGGAAGGCGGGACTTGAACCCGCACGCTCGCAATGAGCACAAGATCCTTAGTCTTGCTCGTCTGCCAGTTCCGACACTTCCGCAAGAACTCTTTTGAAGTTCGCTTGTCTCAACGACAAGACATAATATATCAGAGAAACCGGCTTGCGTCAACGGTTTTGGGCTAATTAAACCGTCGAACTTTAGCGTGCTAAATCAGAAAATTCTGACGACTCTAGATTGGCTTCAAAAAGCCCTAACCTCACGCAATATCCTCAATCTACTATTGCGTTATATAGCAAGTATTGATGCCAGGGTTCATAACAAGAGCCCTTCAAGTGAATACCATCCCCCGAAAGTTCAGCGCGTAGATTTCCCTCTCCATCATCCAGCACATCATTTACATTTAGGAAAAAAATATGCTGACAATCTACATAAGGAATCACCGCCATATTTCTCACATTAATAGCACCATTATTAAAAATAGGATCCCCCTCACTCTTCTCTTTGGTCACATGCATGATACTGTTTACGTAAATGATTGCATCTGGATTTATCTCAAGGATTCTATCCATGACCTGCTTGTATGCTTCACCATAGCTTTCATTGGTGCCGCGTCCAAGCTCATTGATTCCAACCATCATGTAAACTTTAGAAAAGGTGATTCCTTGAAGTGCTTCAAAAACAGAGATTTTTCTACCATCCTCAGTTTCAACCCACTCCTTCTCACGGATGTCATATATGGATAAAGACTTCTTGGCAAAGAAGGTAGCTCGCTCATCCAGTACAGGACAATACATCGAAAGTCCTAGGACCCTGGAATCTCCTATAAAAACTGCATCGTTAAAATAATCATCATCTACCTGAGTGAAGGTCTTTGCAAGGACAACCTCCTCCTGCCCTTCCCCATTTTCTTCAGAGGTGGCTGCATCGCCTTTATCATCTGCGTCCTCTCCTGACTTTTCATCAGCTGGGACATACTCTGACCAAGGATACGTCCCAGAGGCAGCAGCTTTTAAAATTGGTGCCACTGGTGGTTCTTCTACAACACTAGTACAATAACTTCTGAATTTTGTAGGCATGTAAACAAAGCTGCAAATAGTGAGAGCAATTGCACTAACCAATATTAAGATTAATAAAAGATACTGTTTGATTTTCATCAATAGTTCCCCTAAAAACGTAAATACATAAAAGGATTACCTGTTGAATTTGCGACACTAAAAATCGAAATCCAGAACATTGCAAAAATAATAACTGTCACAAGCACATTATCCTTGTGCTTTCTAAAATATGTCTGTACAAAAGGAAGCGCCAAAACAATGCCCAGCGCCAAATATGGCAGATAGGCTGGAACCAACAACATAACATCCTGTGAATTAACGGCAATACCATTATCAACGACTGGAAAAAGGCGCAGAAAATATGTCCCGACCTTTCTAAGTGAATGAAGGGCAAAAATAACCCAGGTGCAAGGTATAAGCACAAGTACATTAATACGCCCAATTATTTTATGCATTATCTGAGACCTGGACAAAATGAACTTTTCTACAACAATAATCACAAAAATCGACATTGCCCAAATTATGAAATTCAAAGTCAATCCATGCCAAAGCCCTGTAATAAGCCATACTAGGAAAAGATTAAAAATAGTCCTGGCGTTACCTTTTTTACTCCCTCCAATAGGAATGTAAATATAGTCCTTGAACCAGCTGCCTAATGTAGCATGCCAGCGTCTGTAAAAGTCAGAAATTGAATCTGCGCAATAAGGCTGAATGAAATTTTCGATAAATGGAAATCCAAGCATTATTCCCACTCCAGCAGCCATAAGCGAATAACCCCAAAAATCATAAAAAAGATTCATAGAATAAGTGTACGCACCTATCCATGCCATTGGGACGGAAATGCTTTCATAACCAATAGTCTTGATATCTGACCATAGCACTGCCAAGTGATCCGCAATGATAACCTTCATAAAAAGACCAATTACGAAACATTTCAAGCCATCATTAATCTGAGATAAAATCTCAACTAGTCGCTCCTTCTTATTATCCTCGTGGGAAGGCTCCCACATTTTATTTTCAGTAATAAAAGAATATCTACTGATAGGACCTGAAATAATTTGAGGAAACATTGTAAAGTATGTTCCCATTTTTATGAAATCCACCTCAAAAATCTTCTTTTTATAAATATCCACCTGAAAAGAAATCATTTTAAAGACATAGAAGCTTAATCCCAGTGGCAATAAAATATTCTTATCTAGTCTACCTGCAGTCTTGAATCCAATCAGCAAACCGGCATTAACAACAATTGCACACACTAATGCCGCTTTCTTTCCATTTATAACTCTCTTTGCAAAAAAATAATTGAGGATTGTGGCACCGATAAGAACTCCAAGAAGCTTGTAGTCGTTCAACGCATAGAAAACAATGCTCGCGAAAAAAAGCACGTATGAACGGGCTTTAGCAGGAAAAATATAATATATAAATAAAAATAGAGGCAACGCTCTAAATATAAAATTTAAATCGGATAAAGTCATTTTGTTCTCCCCATTACTACTTCCGATTTAAGTATACATTATTTGGGCAGTCCATCAAAGACTGCCCATAGATAAAATTATTAATTTATTTAATACTTTCTTGGTATTTATCTATAACTCCATAAAGAAATTCGTTAGGATCATCTATCATTTTAATTTCAGAATCCAATTGTAATAATTGATTTTGAGTGTCGGTTCTAGGTTGCCATTCTGGAAGTCCATCTCCATTTGGATTTCCTGTCCTAGCAAAATTCACCCAATATTGCTGCATTATTTCGGAGAGCTTGTAGTCTTCTTCCGAGTACAATCCAGGATGTCTCCATAAATTTCCATATGCATAAGGAAGTTCTCCTGAATGATAATTGGATAAGATATTGTTTGTCTTTGTAAAATAGTATTCGTATGCCGGTACCCCTTGGTCTATAAGATAATTGTTCCAAAGATAATGAGAATAACTAAACCAAATAGCAGAGAAAGCAATATTTGCAGCGCCTTTCGCATCCCCCATGACATCAACCACAAAATGCTGGTCACGTTGAGGAGAATCGGCTGGTACAAGTTTTACCATTTCAGCCGCCTGGTCTCCTATTCTTTCTGCAAGGTACTCTTCGTAATTTTCCTTAGTAACTTTATCCGACAACATAAAAACATCAGATTCTTTGGCATTAAACCCATTTAGCAATGCCCTCTCATGATTTTGCCCTTTTTCATAAGTCAAATATGGTGGTTCTACAATTGCGTAGCCGTCCACTGTCATAGCATTTTGCTCAGATGGATTATCCAACAATTCACTGGCAGATATTGCCCTTAACTCATCTGAGGAAGAAACCTTAAAATGTTTTCTTACGGCGTCCCCTGCCTCTATAGCCTCTTCATAGCTTCGAAATGTGTGGTAAGGCTTTACAGCTGTGATGCCACTGGATTCAGCAATGGCATAATTAAATAATCCTTCTGTTAAAGGTGAAACACACAAGGCGTTCACGCTAGACGCACCTGCAGATTCTCCAGCAATAGTTATTTGATTAGGATCACCGCCGAAAGCCGATATATTCTCCCGCACCCAGTTAAGCGCAGCAATTTGGTCTAGCAATCCATAGTTTCCAGTAGTTCCATTTGGAGATTCTTCAGCCAAATCCTCAGCAGCATAATATCCAAACACGCCTAATCTGTACGCAAAGTTAACAAAAATCACCCCCCGTTTTGCAAGGTCCTCCCCACGATATTCACTAAAGGAAGACTGCCCTGTAGTCAAACTTCCGCCATGTATATAGAATATGACAGGTAAAGGTTCATCTAAATGATTTTCTGGAGCAAATACATTTAGATAAAGACAATCTTCACTAACAGGTTCCAGAAATTCATCCCCAATTTTCACCTGATAATCATGCCACCCCACAATATGCGAAAGACTATCTACCAAAGGACTATTCCTGACCTGCATTGCCATAGGTCCAAATGAGTCGCAGCTTTTGATTCCCTCCCATGGATCTGGCTTCTGAGGTTCCTTAAATCTAAGCTCTCCTACTGGTGGCTTTGCATAAGGTATTCCAGCGTAGACTCTTACAGATTTATCCGCATTATATACACCAGTCAAGTCTCCCTGGGAAATATGGATGACCTCAGTCACCTCAGGATTTTTATTGTCCACCGCAGGAACATTTTTATATGGTGGTGAAGTAAAAAAATAATTAGCCGTGAGAATCGCAAAAAATCCAATCCATAGGATTAGATTAGACTTGAGTATACCTTGCATCTTAGAAGACAATTTAAGTCGAACTATAATCATTAAGACCATTGCCATAATACCAATAATCCAACCTAAAATTGTATTTTTCGAAAGCTCTAGAATAGCTAAGTAAAGAGCTGAGATTATTATTACTAAAATTGAGAATACCATAAACGTGTCACCTCTTTAAAAACATCAGTTTCAAATTGCGCGCAATTCTATTTTTTGCAATTATTATTCCGTTATGATAACACATAATTAAGCCGTAGAAAATATTTTACTTAAAAAATATGAAAAAAGTGTAATTTGGGTGTTGACGACAAGTGAATACTTTGATAATATACTTCTTGTCGCTAAGACACGCGGAAGTGTCGGAACTGGCAGACGAGCAAGACTAAGGATCTTGTGCTCATTGCGAGCGTGCGGGTTCAAGTCCCGCCTTCCGCATTCTTTATTAATCAGTGTAAAGCCCTTTAAATTCAATGTTTAAAGGGCTTTTATTTTTTTAAAATTGCTAAAATTAGCTAGTTTTTAGGACAACTGAGGGACAACCACCCTCTAGCTTGCTTAAAGTATCATCTTCTGCATCAATTTGTGCGTATGAATAATGTCTCAGGTTAGTTTCAACACTATGACCCAACAGCTCTGCTCTCTTAGTAAGAGACACATTATTAGGAATGAATACATTAGAGTTTAGACTCATCCTAAATGCATGGTTATTAGTAATTGAATATCCTAGGCTCTTCATTAATCTGCGCAGGCATGA
>JAEEGL015945289.1_pt1 | contig 20658 bp, 25 predicted proteins | sample 9134231 | NCBI WGS metagenome assembly JAEEGL01 (sample SAMN16246548, study PRJNA631951) | gut metagenome | biome: gut microbiome; feature: rumen; material: fiber-attached | host: Bos | place: Iran: Karaj | collected 2018-10
GAAGCCAATTAACTACTCGATGCACTTCGTTCTTCGAACGGTTCCGTTCGGTATGCGATAGTTTCTTCAGGTGACGTTTAGCCGACTTGGTATTCTTCGCTTTAAGACATTTACGAAGATACCGGAGTTTTCTTCGTTCTCTATTAAATTCACGGTTGATCCATCCAGTGCCGTCGGAACAAGTCACAATACGGCGGATGCCACGGTCTACGCCGATAGCTTCGCCGTCGATGTGTTCTATTTCCGGAACATCGAACTGAATAGTTAAATAAAACTGACCTCTTCGATAGAAAATATTGCAGTTCTGCGGCTTGTATAGTTCAAATAACTTGCTCAGCTGCTTATATGAATCGAAGGTACAGCGAATTCTCTTGAATCCGGGTATGGTTAAGTCAACCGAGTTGCTTGTTAACTTATTATACAACCGTTTATCAAGAACCATAGACAAGTTCGTTTTTATAGGCGGTTCAAAGTTATCCTTTTCGTTCGCTATGCAAGTAGTCCAGTTGCTTACGGTTTCTAGTATAGCTTTCAGTACCATCTGGCTGCTTAATAACAGAAATTTCTCCCGCAGTTCCTTGTAGTATTTCGACTGAACGTCGTATCGACTTAATCTATGGTGCTTAAAGTCTATTCGGTCGAATATCTGGCTAAGATAGTTATAGCAGTCCTTCTCTACTTCGAGAACTTCCTTGTATCTCGATTCAGTCTCCGTATTAGGAAATCTGAGAACGGCGTTATAACTAATTACCATAAAACGAGCAATGCCCCGTAGACACTTATTTTGGCGTTCAGCATCTACAGGGCATCTAAAATCCTATCCTATACCGAAAGAACGCCAATAATTCCGATATACAAGAAAGTTTATACATTCGACAAAATATTTTGATACATTGTCAACCAGTTTGCGACCATTCCTATGCCACCATATAGGGTGATCGACAGCTATACGCGGTCGGTGGCATCTTCTTGGCTGTTTTTCTTGTGAAGTAAATATAGCAATTTCACTCGAAAAAAGCAAATCATATAAACTTGGTTTTAAACGCTTATAAGGGTTTCCAAATGGTAAACGCAGAATATATGAAGGTTCTGGCACAGCTCGAAAGTGCCGCTTGCACACAGAAGGAGAAGGACGCCATCAATATGGTGCGCGGTCGCTACGTCCAGCAGTTCGGTACTGACCACCCCTACGTCGTCGCATTGGGTCAGCTTGAAGCCGCTGCGGCCACCCAGAAGGAAAAGGACGACGTGAATATGATTCGCGGCAAGTACGGCCTCTTCGAGATGACCGCGCAGATGGTTCCGTACGACGAAGAAGTCGTGCAGAACGAGGCTGCCCCGGAATACCAGCTGCTGCAAGAAGACAACGCAGCTACCGATGAAGGTGCTCCGGAAGTCGACCCGCAGCGCAAGAGAGACATCTACGCTATGATTGCCGACGTGACCGGATATCCGATTGACCAGATCAAGAACATCGTGAACAGCTTCGAGACCGTCGAACGCAAGTACGGTCCGGAAGCCGCCGAAGGATTCGCGAAGCTTCTCCCCTTCTCCCAAGAAGACGTGAACCGTCAGGTCGAACAGTCAATCAGTTAATCATAACCAGATTTGAAAAGGCGACTCTCGCGAGCCGCCTTTTTTGTTTAGCCAATTTCCAACGATATTTCTTCGTGCGGCTGGTTTCTTATAGCCGTCATTTCCATCGTATCTGGATCGAATAAAGCCTTGTCAACCGTCAAGATGAACGATTCGACTTCATCTGTCGGAATAGCCTGACCGGCAGCTCCCGGATGTCCGCCACCGCCGCGTCCCAGAGCCTTGAGAGTCTGTCCGAGGTCGAGGTTCTTGAGCTTGGTGCGGAACGAGAGCTTGGTAATACCCGGCGTAGTCTCGCCGCCGTCCATCACCAGCCAGTCGTACTTGTCGGTAAGGCGCAAGTTGATGTCGCTGTTGTACTTGTCGCACTTGATGTAATAACCGTTGTGCGGAAGTTCCTTCTGCGGACAAGTGGCCATATACTCGTCCACTTGGCGGTCGTGGTCGGCAAGCAAGGCCAAGTCTTCTGCCGGTAACTTGTAACCATCCATACCGTTTCGGTACTTGTCCATAAAGTTGGCCGCACCGTACTCGTAGTAGAGGTTGTTCAACTGGTCGGACAGCGGAACCATCTTGCGGAACCAAAGGTCGTGGTCATTGGTGACTTCGCACAGGGTCTTGAGGTGCGAGAGGTCGGCAATGGGAGAGAAGTATTCGAGACAGTCCATCGCGCCGCACTGGCCTACCTTGATGAAGTAGACTCCCAGCTCGTCGTCACGAGAAGTGGCGGTCGGGTGGTGGTCGATAACCAAGTACGGCTTGTTCACCTTGTGGATAGCCTCTACGAGTCCGTCGTCCGGACAGAAGTCGGAGAAGATGATCGCGTCGTAGGTGTCAGCCGTGTTGAGGATTTCGGCCATAGCGTTGTCGTACTCGGTCCCACCCTTGTAGTTGACCGGAACCGTACGGACTTTGGGGAACACGTTTTCGATAACGATTCCGGAAACCGCGCCGTCGAGGTCGTCGTGGGTACAGTTGAGAACGCGGAGATTGCGGTTCTTGAAGAGGTCGGCCTTGGTAGCTTGGTAGCCTTCGACCAGAGCCTTGCCGAGGTCGGGCATATCCTTGCAGATGTTGTTGATTTGGTCAATCATATTTAGTCCCTTGTTTCTTTTGGTGGAAGCGGTTCCTTCAGAAGGATAACCCATTCGTTGGAACACCACGCTTGATCGTTTATATTGGATATCTTTCCGTGGCAACCTATGGTCATTTCGGTAACGCCGGAGAACGACCTGCCCCATACGTGTCTTTGATAACCATTCTTAATAGACTTGACATCAAGATATCCAACCCTAAATGGAGAATCCTTGAATGACTCCAATGGCGGTAAGTTTATGCGGTCATCTATAACTTCGTCGATAGCGTAAGTACGCTTGCCGTTGAAACTCTTGACTTTCACCGTGTCGTATTCGACCGAGTAGACGGTCTTGGTTACAGTAACCGTGTCGTGTACGAGAACCGTCTTGATGATGGGTTCCGGTAAAGTGGTATATTGCGAAATAGTAAAGCAAGCAGCGATATTCGCGATCAATGACACAACAAGCACCGATACCAAGAATACCATTATGCTTTTGCGCGATTCTTTTTCGAGAGTAATCATACTGTCCTCATTTAAAGAAAGAGGGGGAACTTGCGTCCCCCCTCTGTAGCTAAGAAGAAACCTAGAGGTTGACCTTCTTGTCGCCGAAGCGGTATTCCATAACCAGATCCACACCGTAGTTGGAATGGACGGTATCGACGTTGTCGTCGAAGGATTCGGAATCGGCGAACCACTTGCGGGACACGAGCATAGCGAACTTCATCTGGGCGATATCGCGCTGATACTGGTTCTTTTCGGCGTTGACCTGTTCAATCATTGCCTTGACCACATCTTCGCGGTTGCCGCCAGCCTTCTTGATGAAGTCTTCGACGCGCTTGATGACGCCTTCCATATACTGTTCGGCGGCGGTGAGAGCCTTGCCAGACTTGTGCTTCTTTTCGATGTCAGCAGCGGACGGAACCTTGCTGAAACCCTTGAAGGCGGAGTTGAGCGTGGTGGCCATATAGAAGTCACCATCCGGTTCAACGACCTTGGCCGGGCTGTAACCCTTTTCGGTGATGCCGATGGAGGCCAAGTAGTCTGCCTGTTCCTGACTGTACTGGGCGAAGAGCGAGGCCGGAGCGTTTTCGTCCTTCGTGAGCTGCTTCTTCAGGTAGTTCAAGGTGAACTTGCAGTCGGTGAGCTGCAAGGCGAGGTTAGTCATAACCGACTTCTTACAACCCTTAATCTTCTTCTTGTTGATTACGGGGAGCTTGGAAATGTCGATAGTCACTTCGCGCATACCGTTCTTGTCTTCGTCGGACACGTCGGACAGAACGAGAGCCGGGTGCTTGAGAAGCTTGGAGTAGGTGTTGCGAGTAACAATCATCGGAAGAACCGGCATATTCACGATACCGTCCTTGATGATGGTGTAGTTACGCCAGATGAAGGAATCGACGGTGGTGAGGCCGACATTGTTCTTCGGCAAGGTGAGCTTCACGTCGATCTGGAAGAGGCCACCGAGGTTGGCGCGTTCTTCGTTCCAGACAAAGGCGTTGAGCGGATAACCCTTGTCGATGCGTTCCATCTTGACCTGACGTTCCTTGGCAGCGTCCATAATCTTCTGGACTTCGGAAGCGGTCTTGGCCTTGGCGAGCTTCTGCTGTTCTTCTTCGGTAAGTTCAACCTTGTCGACGGTCTTTGCGCCAGTGCGGTTGTAGGAGAACTTATCGGAGCAGATGCGAATGAGGTTTTCTTCTTCGGCGATTTCGTTGAAGAAGTCGATCACGCAGAACGGGTCGGTGTTCGGCTTGTAGTTCGGGTCGATTTCGCCGCGCTTGGAAGCGTCGCCGATTGCGGCACCGAGTTCGTTCTGGAAGGCAAAGAGCTTCTGCTTGCCGAACGAGGACTGGTACATTTCGATGAACTTCTTGTCGCCAGTGGCGTTCAAGACATCTTCAACGGCGTCGTAGTCGAGCTTGTCGGCGAGAACGTAGGCGAGACCGTAGAGAGCCTTGTCGTCGCTCGGCTTACCCTTGTTAAGAGTACCGACGGCGGCGCGGGACACGGTGTAGAACTTGGTGATGGAGGTCGGGAGCTGAACCTTGTTGTTGTCGTCGATTGCGGAAACGTGGACGTTGTTCGTAGCGGTGTTGATGTACACGGCGAACTGACGGGTGAGCTTTGCCTTGGCGTTGAAGGGGAGTTCCACTTCAATCTTCGGGGACACGGCGTTGCCGTTGAACACGGATTCGATAATCGGCTTGTAGTGGTCGAAGTCGGATGCCGGCATCTTGGTGCCGCCGAGAGCTTCGGCCATTTCGGAAAGACGGTCGGAATCGGCGTAGTAGCCGTATTCGATGATGGTGGACTGGTTGACGTGCGGAGCGAGCTTGTTGAGTTCTTCCATCACGCGGCTGAAAGCACCGCAGTTGTGTCCGCCGTCAGAGAGGAACACCCAGTTGTAGTAGCCGTCTTCCTTGACGACATCCATAGACTTCTTGACCGGCTGGAGGAAGTCGGTGCAGCCCATCGGCTGCAGATACTTGTCGATAGCCTTGTGGAGGTCGGAGAGTTCGGTCGGGTTGTTGCAGTGAACCTTTTCCTTCAGGATGAAGCAGTCGTTAGTCCCAGCGAACGCGATGATGGTGATGGTGTCCTGTTCGTCGATGATGTCGACGAGACGGTTCTTGAGCTGCTTGCGCATAAGCGGGAGTTCATCCCACATACTGCCGGAAATGTCGCAGCAGAAGACGTTGTGGACGGGCATCTTGACCTTCTTGGTTTCGACGGCCTTGATGATTTCATATTCGTTAACGAACAAGCCGTTACCGACCTTGAAAGATTGCATAGAGATATTCATAGGCGAATTATCCTTGGTTGAGTTTACTAACAGTGGAAATATAGCATACATTTCCGAACTTGTCAATACTTTATCGACGTTGGCACCCCATTTGTAAAACAGATGCGCCAAGAAAATTTGTAAAAAATTCTTTGCACAGCACTTGAACTTCTTGATTTGCTTCAAGGACTGCAAAGCGTGGCTGAAATCGGCGAATTCGAGCTTGGACGAGATTTCCCTAGGCGGAGTTCCGGACAACATCTGTGTGAACCCCTCGAAAGTGTCTGGAATGGCCATTCCGTCCGGGTAGAACCGATAATAGAAGAACTTGTTCGCCCAGTCCTCTATACTGGCCGCATACGCCGTGGCTTGCTGCCCCCAGACCTCGCGTTCGTGTTCGTCCAGATATGGACTGGGGAACTCCGCGAACATTTTGTCGATGTCACTACGGCTCATACTGGTCAAGAACCCTTTCCTTGTCGATCCAGGAAGCGCAGAGGTTGCCGTTGGTATGGAAAACCATCTCGTAGACCATATTCGGGTGCGCTGCCACCTCGACGGTCTGCTGGTTGAGGTTGGCCGACTCGGACGCGACCACGGCGTTACCGTACTTGTAGATTTCCACATAGTAGTAATAGCCGAGGATGTTGAGCCACGGAACGAAGTCGGTGCGACCGTCGAACAGTTCCCAGATGTCGTTGAGACGAACCTTGTTGCTCATACAGTAGTTCATCTTCTCGACGTTCACAGCCGTCGTGTCGTAGTCCATCAACTCGCGGAAGATGAAGTTGTTGGCTCCCAGCGCGACGTAGTTGTCCACGTAAGCCTTCATCATATCCACCGAATTCACGCCTTCCTTCAAGAGGAGACAGCTGAGACGGTGCTTCATAGAGGACTTGTTGGTCTCCTGAAGGATATCCCTAACCATCGCGTTGGACGTGAAACCGTACTCGTTGGTGAATCTCATAATGCGGCGAGCCTCGTCGTCGCTGATTGCCGGACGGGAAATGTTGAGATGGTCCCAGTGGTTCTTGATAAGGTGGTCGATGATCGGGAGACCGTCAACCTTGCGGAACAGCTGGCTACCGTTGGTCGTGATGGTACGCTTGCGGAATCCGAGCGAGTCAACCATCTGCAGAACCGGGACGAGCTTATTGCTGATAGTCGGCTCGCCGCCAGTGATGGAGATACTGGGGTTGAGCGGACGAATCAGCTTGAGGATTTCCTCGCATCTCCTCAGCCAAACGTCGTCCGGAAGGTGTTCCTTGTGGTAGAGCAGCTTCTTGTTCTCGTAACGGAGCTGTGCGACGCAGAACTTGCAGTCGGCGTTGCAGAACTCGTCGATGAAAATGCTGAAGTTGAAGTTGCCGTAGACTTGACGGTGTCCGGCCTTGAAGTCGAACTCCTTGATATCGTACTGGTTGATGTCGTAATCTTTCTGACGATTGTAACGGAGCGAACGGTCAAATTTTTCCTCTCGCTCGGCTCCTACCTTAATAACACTCATTAGGATTCTCCTTTGTTACCTTCTGATAACGCATTACTGATGATATCTCGTGCGACTTCAATACACGCATCACCAAATCGCCATCCGTTGTTGATGCGGTCATCAAACCTGTCGGCAATTTCTAATGCGTTGTTGCAGTTAGACAGTTGCTTAATGTGGTGCGAGACAACTTCCTTGTACTCTTGATAATCTAAAGCCATTGTAATTTTCCTATTCCACCGGATCCACCACCGGAAAAGCTGATGGGTTGACAACGTATGGGTTCATTCGCTCGTCATCGTCGGTATTCTTCCGAGGACTGTCCGGATAACTCCTACGTGGCAGCGGAGTTGGAAACAACTTACCAGACTTCGTCAACACGTATTCCTTTCCGTCTACCGTCACCTTATTCATCCGGATTCTCCTTTGTATGATTGTACAGTTCCGGACCGTCGAACCCGGCTCTCAATATCCCATTGACGAACGAAAGACGGCTATATGTTACAGGTACAATGGTATCTTGGTAGCACTTAACCGCGTATTGCTTTCCGTCAGCATCGGTATAGATGTACAGCTTAATGTCGTAGAACATCCCCTCGATGGTCTTGACATACTCGAAACGCTTGTCCTTGGCGATTTCATCTTGTATCGGCTTGATAAGAACCTTATAATTGGTGATGACTGAGGAATTTCCTACAAGTTCGCGGAACAAGCACGAATAGATACCAATCTGTTTCTGTTGGCTTACAAAATCGATAATCTGGTCAAGCGAACTGATACCGTGAAACCCACGGTAACTTCCTATAAGGTTGGTCGACGTACGGAGTTCGACGCCGTAGGTATTGCAGTAGCGAGCGATGCGCTGCAGCTGGTCCCTAGTCAAGTTATCGACCATCGAACGCTGCGGATGACCCATAAGGACATTGTTGATATCGTGGTCCGGATGCATAACCGATATCGAGACATTGTGGGTATATCCGTTGTCGATAAGGTGCTGGATTACCGGACGACCCTCGTATTCATCCAGCAAACCGACGCCGGTCGTGCTGACCGTGCGTTCCTTGACACCAAGACGGTGAAGCAACTGGATAGTCTTAACCAATCGAGGAACCCTCAGTGTAGGTTCGCCACCGGTAATGGTGGCCTCCAGCTCGATTCCTTTCTCGATAAGCCTAGTGACAGCCGTTTCAAGGCTTTCCAAGAACGTATTCTGGATAATGTCTCCTAAATAGTTCTTCTTGATGCAGAAGAAGCAGTGGTTCTGGCAAGCATTGATTACCAGCACGTCCAAGTTGCACGGCTGGTACACCTTACCCTTGAAGTCGCCCATCTCCAGACGCTTCAAGTAGCCGCGCTCGACCTGATGCTGTTCGGTCACGAACTCGTTGTACGGAGCAAACTTAATCGTGTTCATTCTTGGCTTCCTCGGCGAGTTTCTTCTCGTACTCGGAACGGGCCACGAGGTCGGTGCCGAAGCACTTGCCGTCCACGGCATAGATTTCCCACGAATCGATGTTCTGTACAATCTTCACGCCGTCATAGTTGGACCCGGTCATACGGCCATAGCTCTGCAGCTCGAACGAGTGGTTGACTTCGGACAGACCGAACGAATCGATTTCGGCGTCGATCCACTGGTCGTTGTGACGCTTGCGAGTATTGAGTTCGATATTGAAATTGGGGAGCAGTTCGGTGGCGAACACGAGGTCGGCCAGAGTCTTGAGATGGTTATCGTGAACCTTGAGCAAGTGGTAGTTGACAGATACCTTGATACGGAACTCGGTACCGTACCACTGGTGAATCTGTACGAGTCTTCGTAAGTTCTTCTCAAGCTCGATGCCGTTGGTAAGCACGATGACCTTGGCGCAGCGGCCAGTGGCAATAGCGTACTCGATGAACAAGTAGAGCTTTGGGAAAATCAGCGGCTCGCCGCCTTCCAGCTGCAGCTCAAAGATTTCGGAACCAGTGTCGTCGACAATCTTCTTGAAAGTGTCGAATGTCATATCGAGACGGTTATCGGTACCCGAATACATACAGCAGAACGGACAGTTGGTGTTGCAACGGTCAGTTACGTTGATATAGAGTCGTCTTGTAGCCTTATCCATATTGATATACAAAAAAACGCGCAGACTGGATTGTCTGCACGTTAAATATAGCAAGTTGGGTGGTTATGTGCAACTAGTCGTTGCCGTCGGATTCCGAGTCCTCGGAGGCGGATCCCCAGTATTCCTCTTCCAGCTTCTTGACATCTTCCGGAAGCTTGATGTTGCGAGGCTTGCGCACCAGCTTGCGGTTCTCGCAGATGGCATAGAGGCGGTAGGCTGCGTTGCTCTCGTCATCTTCGATGAGCAAGAGGTCGACCGCTTCGAGCTGTTTCTTGAAATCGTCATAGTCGTCGAAACCGCGTTCAATCACGTCGCCCAGAGCGGTCAGTACGCAAGTGCGGAACTCGTGGGAGTTGAGGACTTCGTAACGCTTGTACTTCTCCGCACGGAGCAAGGAGGACAAGGGGAACTCGGATCCGGTGAAGCAGCTCTTCCCGGTAAGGAGCCAGCGGACGTACTTATCCGTGAAGTAGACCTCGGTAATCTTGTGGGACTTGAGGTCGAGGACGGCACCCACCTGTACGTGAGCGAAGTCGAAGCTCTCGATAAGCTTGTGGAACGGCTTCTGGTAGGCGCAATACTGGTAGGTAGTGTCATTGTGCTTGACGGTACGTGCATTGGCTGATTCGTAGACGACGCGGTGCGGACCGCCTTGTCCAGTACACCAGTCCAGCTTGGCGACCGCACGCACTGGCTGGGAACTGCTGTAGCCGACTTGCAATACGGTCTCCACGGGCTTCTCCTCGGCGGATTCCTCCAAGAAACGGTACACGTCGATGTCGTGCGGTTTCGCCTTGTTCAAAGAGTTACCGGCAATGACGACAAACTTCTCGTCCTTGCAGACCTCTTCGAGATAACTGGGGTCGATTCTGCTAAGGATGCGCTCTGAAATGTCATCCTTAATCATCTTCAAAAGGTTCTGGTCAGTTGCTTCCATTTTCAATCCTCTGGAGTGCGGCTCTTAGCTTCCAAGCGACGAACTCGTTCTGGTATGTGATAAATCTGGTGGTGCGGTAATTCACTTGCTTGTTGAACTTGGATTCCATCAGTTCCTTGACGAACAGTCCGACCGCGACGGAACGGCAGCGACCGGCCCTGCAGTGGATATACCAGTTCTCAACGTCGGAGTGGGCAAGCACGAACTTCACGATGGACTCGGCTTGTTCATCGGTGATGCCGTAAGACATTCCGTACTCGGTGCTCTTGGTCGGCGTGGTGATGTCGTCGAAGTCCACGTTCAAGACATTGTCGTGCTGTTCCTTGAACCAGTGCTCGTCGGTCTCGTGCTTGTGGCCTTCGAGGTAGTTGTGCTTGATTTCCGGTGTGCAGCAGATCGATATGACGGCCTCGTCCTTGTCCGGCAGACGCTCGTCGCTGAAACCGAACTCTTGCATCCACATATCGAAGGCACGGTGGGACAGTACGTTAATTCTCATTCTTGATGACCTCTTGGTTCGCTTGTTCTGAAGGAGACTGATATCCGGGCGGCTTCGGCGGACCGACCACGAACACGACAATTATAACAAAAATGATGAATAGGACAGTGAACAGCCACTCGACGACGGTCTCGTCTGCTTCAAGCTTCAGCATCGAACGCATCTTGGTTCTAATCATCATTGGGTTAGCACCCCCGTTCCTTGAGAAATTCGCGCACCTTCTTGTCGTCAACGATCGGCGGTTGGATTCCGTAGCGTTTGAGGAACGACTTGTGCGATGCGGCCATCTTGATGGAGAAGAACCGTTCCATATCCATCGCGCCCACCATTGCCAGCAATGCCGTGGGGTCGGCGTACTTGAAGATTTCCGCGATTTCGAGGCACTTCTCCTTGGTCAGCACGGTTTCCTCGAAGTAGAAGCCGACGTGCTGGATCTGTTCGCCGGTGCGTTCCTTGTCTGCCTTGGAAGACAGATGGTCGCGGGAATAGCAAGACGCGTCGGTGAAGATACGAGGTTCGGCATCGCCATCTCCAGTAACGGAGATGCAGATGCGTTCGATTTCGGCGTAGTGGATGAACCCGTCGAGCCACTTGTCGAGCTGAAGGCTAGTCAAGCCTTTGTCGCGGTCTCTGAGGTGTCCGGCGAAGTTGATGGTCGCCTTGGAGAACGCGTCGAAGTACGCAGTGCCGCCAGTCGGTGTCGGCATCGGACACACGGTAAGGACGGCGTCGCCTTCGGAGCCGTTGATGGAAAGCTCGTTCCGTTTCAAGTCTTTAATAACCCATTCGAGATAACCCTTGACGCTTTCGGGAGACCGGGCAGCAAAGGGTACATCCACTTCGAGCGAGCCGTTGATACAAGACCACCACGACATTACCCGTCCTCCTGCGCGTCGAAGACTTCCCTTGCAAAACGGATAAGCTGGTTGAAAATCTTGGAACAAGCGTCACCGGTCGGCGGAGTTTCAGTGACATACTTCTTGATTGTCTCGATTTCTTCCTTGCTGAGGCGAGGAATCCTGATGGACTGGCCTTCGGTACGCCAAATCACCATATTCTCGTCGCCTTCGTGCTTGACCGCCTTGACAAGGTTTTCCTTCAGCGTGTCGAAGTGCTTGTTGATGGCGATGACGGCTTCGGCAATAGACCAACCGTGGATCCAGTAGTTGTCGCTAATGCGTGCTACCGCATCGTTTCTGCCTTCCTTCAGCATAATAAGGATGTTCTTGATGTCGCCAGTGACATCCTTGAAATTCATAAGCGGAATGCCGGGCTTGTTGACCCAAATAGGTCCGCCGGGGTACATAACGACGGCGAAATTGCCGTTTACGTATTCGATGGGGCATAACCCTTCAATGCCATAGCCGTTTCTGCCGCAGCAGCTACGTTCGAAGATGACCCTAGAACCTGTGGTAACCGTCCTCGCGTCCGGATCCTTGAGAAGGTAGGCGTTTGCGATTTCGCACATTTCCTTGAATTCAGCTTCTCTATTGCCGAGACTGACGAACGCCTTTTCGTACTTTTCCGCCATTTCAAGATACTGGGTCTTGACTTCGGCTTCGTGTTTTTCGGCGTTAGCGTTGATTGTGTTGAGCAAATCGGATTTGTTATTCATATTTCTGTACCTCTGAGAGGAAATATAGGAACTGGTGTTGACTTTGTCAATAGGATTTGCTATATTTTCGATATGAAAACAGTAAAATTTACAAAGAAATATATCTCCATCGCCGACGCGTACAAGGACAGTCCGCTCGACGACAGCCAGTGCTTCACCATCGCGGATGTCGACCAGCTCTTGGAAGAAAACGAGTTCGACAAGCGGTTCACCCAGTTCGACATCGCGAACTTCCGGAACTACCTCGTCAACCGTATGCAGAACCGCATCCTGTACAAGCGCGGCCAGCGCGACTTGGCGCAGTTCCGTTCGGAGCAAGAGCGTTTCGTTTTCTGCCGCGACTACGGCTACCAGATGTTCTTGCACATTATGGGGTTGCTGCACAAGTACGATAAGATTATCGACGCCGAACTCCATTATGAAGACGCTTTGAAGGGTAGCGAAGTTCTGTTCGGCTACCTCCGTGACAGCGGCGAACCGCTCTCCGGGTTGAAGTTCATATTCAGTGTCGAATCGGTAGAGGCCATCTTCTTCATCGGCGAGTCCAAGGTCAGCATCGAATACTTCTACGACACGCCGAACAGCGTTATACTGGACGTGTTTAAGTTTAACAATATGTATGTCAATGAGTTCCGTGACAGAGAATCGGCTTGGGCATTCATCCGCAAGGCGGTAGAGGCACTGAAACAGATCAAGCCCACCGACGTGGACGACTTGAAGACAGAAATTGAATCACGGAGGAAAGAAGCCGATGAAGCCTTCAACTGACAAGAACCTAGCCACCGCGTGCATACTGGCGATGTTGCTAGGGTTATTGATAGCCTACTTACTGTATTGACGAAAGGCTTGCCGATTGGCAAGCCTTTTCAATTAGTCTGGAATGTTATCAAACATTCTTTCCGGAAGACTGGACACGTCGGGTACTGGGACAACGCGCTGCATCTCTTTGCGGAGCTTTTCCATCACTTCGTCGAGGGTCTTTGCGATTGGAATCTGTGGCGGAGGACAAGAATCAAAGTCTGGCACATAAGCCTTCCCCATAATAAGTAATCTGACGGTAGACGTGACATTTGCAGTCGAGTCGCCGTATACCATAGCGTTGCGACGAGTCTCGGAAGGGAACGTGATGCAACTATAAGCGATTGGTTTCGGTTCTTCTGACGACGCATACGGCTTCTTCACCTTGATTTCAAGCATAAGACCACCAGAGAGGAGCATCGCAATCGGGTTCACTCTCGGTGTCTCTTGGATGGTAAGTTCAAGACAAGTGTAGTTCTGTGCCGACCCAAGGAAAGGCCGTTCGACTTCTTCTACCTTAATAACGTGATCAAGCAAGGTTGTCCACGCTACGGGATTGTCGGAACGACCCAATTTAATCTGGAAACCGGCACACGGAAGCGGATAGTTGTCCGTAAGGTAATCCGTAACCGCCTTTGGAGGGATCTTCATATTACCTTCACGGTTCCACCCGTCGCCAGAAGACGCGATGGTCGTGCGCAACTCTGGGTTTAACTGGTCCGACTTCGCCTTTACAGAAAGCTGGTGACGTTCCATATCGGCGTCGATAAGTGTCTGGATATACTTGGAACGGTTCCCCTTCGCCGAAACCTTGGCAATGTACGCAATCTGTTCCTCAGTAAGAGAAATGGAGACCGGTATGCTACCCTTGCACTTGTCCTCTTCTTCTGCGGCGCAGAACTTCACGCCGTAGCTTTCCGACTTGAACCACTTTTCCAGACCCATATAGTTCACTTGGCTGTATCTCCACACCTTGAACAAGGTTTCGTCTTCACCAACCAGACCGGGATGCTTCTGTAGGTCAATGGAAACCGTACGGTCGACTGGCTCACCGTCAATGTCCAGATAGAACGGGCCTTTCCAGCCGATATTCATCCATTTAGTGAGGAACGAATAGTTGAAACTTTGCGACACGAGTCTATACAAGTAATTCGGATGCGTCGCCTTTACCTTGGCATTCATATCGGCGTCAAGTTCTGCAAACAAGGACTTGGTCGTGGTTTCGCGGAACCATTCACGAATAATATCGGTCGGGTAAATATGGTGCGCGTTGTACGACGGCAGATAAGACACGGCCTTCATATCGCGTTCGTCTATGAAAACGATGGGCGCGTCCGTAGACATCCCCAAGCTGCCGATCATATACTTGAACAGATGGGTCAAGATGAAATCGGTATCTTCGAGTTCGTAGTCAGGACAAGTGTTGTGACCGAAGACGATGTTCGTGATAACCAAAGACAAAGTCTGGTTAAAGTCAAGCACCTCGATGCCGTAAATGCTCAAGATGGGAACATCGGTATCTTGCGACCGTGCAATAAGCCCGAAGCTTTTCCCATAATGGCAGATGTTGAGTCTTTGCCAACTGTCCCGGCTCACCAAGGAAGGTGAATGTTCGTCCGGGATATAGATGGCACTGAACTTGTAATTCTTGTGGTCGAAACTGGGTTCGCTCATATTACCGTAACTCCTTTAATAATTACGGTAATAATTATAGCAATTTATTATTAAGAACGCAATAGTTTTATTAAACTGCGTTAACGAGCCACGACTGAAGGTCTTCGATAAGCTCCTTCACGCCGCGCTCGTTCAAGTGCATAGCGTGTTCGAGGGATTCTTTACCTTGCATACCCAGCCAGAGGCTCTTCTCTACGCACGAACTCTCTTGAATAATGCATTTCTGTCCTTTAGAGTCCTCGAATTCCTTGTATGTTAATGCGCCACGTACTTTTGGCAAGTTCTTCGACTTCATAAATACTTTGTGTCTTGGCATTGTAATACCGTCCTGTTTTAAGCGCGATGCTCCGCGAAGTATTTGTTGATGGCACCAAACATAGTCTTCAGTACCGGCCTCACGTCGGCTTCTTCGAACTTCTGAGACATTTTACCGGTTTCGATAAGCTGCATAATCTCGTCGTCTGGCACAATCTTGTCGATTTCGCGGATATACAGCGGCTCGCGTGTCGACGACAACGCATACTGATTAACAAGCGGGTACACCTCGAACGTGTCGATAACCTTTTCCGTTTCATAAGGTGCATTGGCTTCGGTGTACGAAATGCGGCCAACGACGACACCAGACAATTCACCGTTTTCTTCCTCTACGATGTCCTTCGCGACAAAGTAATTGATGCGGCGACGTTCGTTTTCGGGTCCTTCGATATTGAGCAAGCAGCGAATCCACTTGTAGTTCAAGTCGACGGCACCGAACATACGGTAATGTTTGAAGTTTTCAAGGTCGACCTCAACGTACTTGCCGTCCCTCGTCTTGCGGTAATACTGGTCAACCTTAACCAACTGACCGTTAGGAGTCTTGATGAAGTCGATTTCGACCAAGTCTGGTTCACCTTCGGCCAGTTTGAACGAGTAAGACGAACCGAAAACTTCGTACTTGTCACCCGGCATATACGGAAGCGTGATGGGGAACAAGTCGTCAACCAGCTTCAGCGCAATGCTTGGATAGTGTGCGCGGCTGTGGAGGATATCGACAATACTGGACGATTCCTCTTGGTTAATGAGGGACTGGTCATGGAATTCCACGCGTCGGCTGTCCGAGTACGTAAATTCGGTACCATCTGACTTCTTGGTGGCTGTCAACGATTCGTAGCGAGAGCAAGTGTGCTTGAGTTCCCCGCGACTCAAAGATGCTTCCGTGTTATCGAAGTCTTCCATCGTAATCGGGGACAGCGGCAGTCCGCTTGTCATACGGTTGAGCAACCCCTTCACGAGAACGAGGTGCTGCTTCGACTGGTGTTTGGAGAACACGGCCTTGAACATAGCCACTGCGTCGTCAAGTGCTTCCTTGGAGACGCTATTTCCGCATTTGCAAGCGCGTTCGTATTCGTCTGTAATCTTCATCGTGTATTCCTTAGATGTAAATTGTTTTGTCGTGCCGTGGATTTATCAAGACATCCTTCTTGCACTTACGGCAATTGACGGTATACTCACCCATATCGCAAGCAAGCACCGGAATATCGTAGAACCCGGTGTGCTTGGCGTTGCAGTGCGGACACACCCAGCTGATCTTGAGTTCTCGATTGAGGCGGATGACTTGGTGTGAGTATATCGGCTTGATAGGCTTAGCAGTAGACATACGCTAAATATAGCAAGCGGTTGCACCCAAGTCAACGGTTTGCTATATTTTGAATATGAGTAAATACAGAATTCACGTTACAGGCGGCACCCGTTTCTATCCACAGGTCCGCCGATGGTTCTTATGGATAATCCCCTACTGGGATGACTGCGGACCCTCGTATAACAGCGAGTCCGGCGCACTAGACTACATCCAAGACCGGATAAAGGCCGAGCGCGAGGCGCACCGATACATCTATGACGTTGGTTACGGATGCTCGGCGGTCTCGACACACCGTTCGGTGAAGCCCGGCAGCGTATGGAAACACTTCAAGGGGACGACGGCGACAGTAATCGATGTCGTCAAGAACTCGGAGACCGACGAGGATATGGTGCTATACCGATGCACCGGGAACAAGCGAGCGAAGACCAACCACAAGGACGGAACCTATGTGAGACCGCTGAAGATGTTCCTGTCCGAAGTGGACCACGACAAATATCCGAACGTAATCCAGAAATACAGATTCGAGAAGGTACTAAAATGATCCTAGACATCAGGAACCCGTCATTCCATATCAATTCGTTCAAGGTAACGACCGACACCATCCTATTCTACTACGAGATTCCGCGTTTATGCCTCTGCAAGACGGCTCGCGACATCTACTACCTCGCCTACTGCTACGAGGACTTAAACGAGGCTTGGATTCTCGCTCAGGTCAACCGCACCACGCTGATCGATATGTTCCAGAACAAGATAGCGATGTCCGACGTGTTCCAGAACTCCAAGGAGAAGTGGATCGGAACCGAAGACAAGCTGATGCAGAAAGTCGAATCGTACGACGAATCCGAGCTTCCCAAGAAGGACGCGATGTACGGCAAGATAAGTGACCTTGAAATCAGCCTCATCAAGCGTCTCGAAACCGAGACCATCGCCATCAACCAGCACAAGGTGAGATTTACCAAGAAACAGCTCTTGGAAGCCATCGAGGAACTGTCAGACGACGATACCGTCCAAGTACAGATCAACTACAGTTGCGACGCTGTGGCATCCATCGACCCTAACATATACAAGGGTTCTACCGAGTGTCAGCGCGTTACCGGCGTGGAGGTCAACTCGTACACCAACAGCTCCACCGGAAAGACGAGCCGTGTGGCCAACCTCAACATAGACGTAGAAATCGACTAGATTTCGTACAATTTTTTACAAAAGCCTATTGACAAATAGGCTTACTTTTGTTATATTTATGGAAAAGAGGTACAGATATGTCTAGCAAAGAAGAAATCAAGGTAGAGCCGTCTCTCATTGGCGATATGTCCCGTTTCGACACCAAGCCGGTTCAGATTGACCTCAATGAGTTTCGCGAAATCAAAGACGACAGCGGTACTCGCTTCAACAATTTCCGGACGTATGAGGAAGGTCTGTATGTCCGTAGCAAGGTGGCCGACAAGCTCAAGGGTTCCACCTCGGTTGACCTCGTCAACCTGAAGAATTTCGAAGAATCCGAAAGCTGGGTAGACCACATCTGCCCGTCCGACGAGTTCTTGGTAGGTTTGTTCGGTGACTACATCCGTGAGAACTTCCGTCCTATCCGCGGTCCGGAATGGATCCAGAGCAGTCTGAACCAAGTGTCCACGGACATCATTATGAGCACGACCAATATCCACAGCGATGAACCCGGTTTCAAGGGACTTATGTCGGTTATCGACAACCGTTTCAACACGGTCGGCTTGCTCTCGATGGTCGAAACTATGGGACATCCGATAGAAATGTCCAGACTGCATCGTGCCGTGTGCTTTATCAAGGACTGGCTCGACAATCACCAAGGGATGTACATTAACCGGATGTGCGAATGGTTCGATACGCTCAAGGGTCGCTGGTTCCGCGTGAACTACGGCGCGACCGGTTTTGAAGATACAAACGAGGTATGTCCGACCGTTATGTATGGCGACACGAAAATCCTCGTCCGTGCGGCTTACTGCCAGATCGGCGGCACGGCGCGTTACGACCGATTCTCGGAACCGATTGTGGCATTGGATAAAACTCCCATCTTCTATGTCGGCTATCCAAAGGACGGAAGCGACCACACGCTGCAAGTATATCCCATCAAGGACAACAATCAGCAACTGGTTTGCCATCTTGCATACAGAAACGAGTTTGGTGGCCACGAAGGCCGCAAGTGCGACCGCTGGGCTGTCCTGAAGGACGAAGTCGTGTTTCCCGACTCCTTGAAGAACTTCCGTAATCGGAAAGTCTTCAACAAGATGTACATCCGTACTTGCAAGCGTTACGAAAATTATATACCGCCTAAAGAATAGAGGCAATTCCATCCGATACAACAAAGGCCGCGAGAGCGGCCTTTTCTGTTATGTCAATGTGTTCTTGACGGCCTCTACGTCGTCGGCCATCTTACTCTTGAACTGGTCTAGGATGGCCTTCATTTCGGCACCGGACAATATTTCGGTAGATTGGTCGAGCCTTAAATGTTCGCCGATTTCTGCCATATGGGTGTTGATTCCCTTGAAATAGGTAAACGCGAACACTCGGTCGCACTTGCACCTGAAAAGCGGCGGGTCACCTTCACGCTGGTACGCATTGTCGCAAAGTTCTTCTACCTTGGAAATGTGATAATATGCGGCCTCGTCGGCTCCATCACGTCTACAAATCCACTTGCCTTCGAACATCGTGGCAACCTTGTCCACGGCTATCTGGTCGGCTTCCTTCTTGAGCTGTTCTCGCTTTGCGTACAGGTCCCTAATTTTCTTGTCGATTTCGACTATCGTAGTTGTTTCCATTTCAGCCATTTGTTTCCTCGTTGTAGTTTGCCAATGCCGTGATGGCGTTGACTGTTTCCTTTCCCAATGTGCTAACCTTCTTGACCTTGTAGTACGGTTCCACATATGCGAATATTTCGCCGTTTTCCTTTTGGCGGACATTTGAAACCGAAGCGCACTTAACCAGAACCATCCGGTCGTCCAGCTTCAAGATGAATAGCCGTTCCCAGTAGTTCAGCTCAACCGCGCCAGTTACCATACGTGCATATACAACCTTGTCGTTGTACATCGTGTAGACCGCCAGACCGATTGAGGACTGTTTGATGGCACGTTCAAGCTCGTTGTAGTCGATACGGTTGATGGCCTCGTAGTCCGGGAGGTTCTTGCGGCAACGGTGGTGCCACATAACCAGACGGTTGGCGAACCTAGTGCCGGACTTCGGCATAGCGAGCATCGAGTCGACGTATCGGCGCATATCGTCTAGGTCGAGCTGGAAGTCGCGATCCATAATGTATCTCGACTTGCTGTTCCCTGTACGGCATTCTGGAGCACCGAACCTTGGCAGCTTCTTGAACTTCTTGTAGACAGGTCGGACATAGCTGGAAACCAGCATAGAGATTGCCTCGTGGGGAGCCACGTCCGGGAGTTCTATGAACGGCACTGTGTTCTTTTCGAACTTATGCCGCCGTTTTGCCAAACCAAGCGTGGTGATCCACTTGAGGTTCGACTCAAGGTCAGGCTCGCAAGAATACTTGCACAGCTCGACGCCACGGTATTTTACCGTCAGTCCGTTGGACTGCGGTTCCACGGTCACGCCGCATTCCTTGGCAATCTTGTAGACTTTGTTCTCGGTGAGCATATAATCCTAATAGGGGAAAGCCCAGAACGGTTCCTTTCCTATGTATTGGTTGAAATTGTTTATCAGCTTGTTTACCGCCACGTCGACGGTTCCGTCTTGTACAAATACGTGCAAATATTCTTCCGGAATATCTACTTTCTTGCCATTTTCATCGGTCGGTACGAAGATCGACGCGAATGCGTTCTTGGGCGTATAGCCGCCGCCTCGTTTGACCGCCCTGACGATTGCGCGATGGCCTACCTCGTCCTTTGACGAGAACGAGTCCGGGTCTCTTACATCGCGGGACGCAAGGACGCAGAACGATAGCTTGCCTCCATTAGGCAACCAGTAAGACACTTTCCAAGAGATGCGCGGTTTATCCGCCGATTGAGAATGTGCATAGGTCTTGTAAGGAACGCTCGGCTTGAGTATCGGCACTTTTAGACTGACCAGTTCGGTCGTGCGCGTCGGTTCTGGTCTCGACGGTTCGCTTGACCTCGTCGATGTACTTTCGTCATTCAACGCCTTTATGCTCAAGTGGATGATTACATACAGCAAACCGACGCATCCGGCCACCATCAGCAATGACGGCGAGCTAGACTTCATCAATTCAGCTCCCTCAAGGATTAGGACGATTATACTGACTGTCGATATTAGCAAGTTCATATTGGTTTAGTATTGATAGAAGTAGCACGGCTTGGCGTTGAAGAAATTGTTCAGTCCGTTAATGACTTCGTTAACCGCGTCGTCGATATCGACATTGGTCTTAATGCACATCGCCAAGTCCGCCGGTATGTACGGTTTGGTACCTTTGCTGTCGGACTTGGGTTCGACTAAACAAGAACACAGCTCCTTCTCCTTTGGTCA
>JAEEGL017048477.1_pt1 | contig 20658 bp, 16 predicted proteins | sample 9134231 | NCBI WGS metagenome assembly JAEEGL01 (sample SAMN16246548, study PRJNA631951) | gut metagenome | biome: gut microbiome; feature: rumen; material: fiber-attached | host: Bos | place: Iran: Karaj | collected 2018-10
ATGTGGACACTGCCCGCTTGCGTATATACACGATCGATTACGCAAAATCTCTTGCTGATACCGAGGGCAAATATATCTATGTTCCTCTCCAGGAAGCCATCCCCGAAGGAAAAGAGATTTATCTGAAACTCTACCCCGTTGAGCTTCAAGAGCAAGCCGATGGATCGTTCATCAATATGATCAACACAGACTCTGTTATTGCTGAAGCAGTTGCTACCAAAGCTGACATTGTTGCTTCTCCTTATACAGCTCAAGCTCCCTCTGTCAACTGGTTGGGTGAGATTGCGTTCGTCTTCAAGAAGAAAAATGTTCTTGGTGTAAGCCAACCCAAACCTGCAGAAATCACAGGTCGTTTCTATGCAGAACTTACCGGCTTCAATGAAGCAGGTTGCAACTTCGGTATTTGGTGCGACATCGACAACTTTACCACCAACGGACGTACAATCTTCAAAGTTAACGGACAATACAGCACATTGTGGCAGAATCCTCACAACATCGACCTCTGCATGAATGCTATTTTCCCACACGTTGAACCCGACACTACTGCCACTGTTATGAAAGTGCCCGGCACCGGTGGCGATGCATTGTTCTATGATGAAGCAGGCAATGCAGATGAAAACTATGGAGAATGGCTTGGATACAATAGTAATATTATTGATCTCAACATGATCAGTTATGATGGTGACGACTGGCTTGAAGTTACATTCAACGACTATTATGCAAAGCAAAATCATCTCTATATGCTTGCAAAAATCACTGCTGATGCCAACCCCACAGCAGAAGCACGTGAAGGCAAGGTTACTCTCAACTTCGCAGGTCAGAAATTCACCTATACTATCCAGCAAGAAGCCGGAACAAGTGCAGTTGAAAACATCAAACACCTTAACGATGGCAAGATGTACAACGTACTCGGTATGGAAGTTGATGACACTTATAAAGGTATAGTTATCAAGAATGGCGAGAAGTTCATTCGTTAATAATCAATCCCTTTGACAAAAAAAGCCGCAAGAATTTGCGGCTTTTTTTATTATGGATAATCGAGATATTCTACGTATACATTCATAAATGGTCTACAAAAATGAGCATGAGCATTCTAAACGACACCAACCCCCACCTTACACCACTGTTGTTAATAAATTGGCTAACTTGTTGATATTATGCATTTTAACAAACTATATCAATGTTAATAACCTGTTAATAACTTTGTTGAAAAATATTTTTGTGGGGAAATGTGGGGAATATCAGATATTTTTTATAACTTTGCACCCAGAAACTGATAAAGACCAGAAACCTATATCATTAGTCTTATGGAAGCAACATTCATCGGAAACATAGAAGCCAAACTCGACGCAAAAGGACGTATGTTCATTCCCGCCGTTTATCGCAAGATTCTTGCTTCGGAAGAGAGTCAGCGTATCGTTATGCGTCGTGACACAGAGAACGAGTGCCTCGTGATCTATCCAGAAAAGGTATGGAACAAACGTGTTCAGCAACTCAGTGAAGAACTTGATGAGTGGAATCCAGATGATCAGATGCTTCTCATGCAATTTGTTGCCGATGCCGAGTTTATTGAACCAGACTCACAAGGACGCATACTTCTTCAGAAACGCAACTTGCAGCAGATTGGCGCAACCGGCGAACTTCTAATAGTAGGCATGATGAACAGGTTTGCTATTTGGGACAAACAAACATTCCTCAACAAGCGTATCGACCAACGCGAATTTGCACACTTGCTGAGAGAAAGAATGAGCAAGAAGAAACAAAACGAATAATCCACCTCTAATATATCTCCGTTAAACCCAGACCTAACGCCATTAAACCTAACCCTAACTAACCACTATCTTATGCCAGACAACATCTATCATATTCCTGCCTTGCTTAACGAGACACTTAGAGGTCTCAGCATTGATTCTGACGGAACTTATGTGGATGTTACTTTCGGCGGAGGCGGGCATTCCAGAGCAATACTGGCGCAGCTTGGTCCCAAAGGCCGGCTGCTCAGTTTTGATCAGGATATGGATGCATATCGGAATGCTATGGAGAGCGGAAGTATGAATCAGTTTGCCGACAGATGGCAATTTGTACACGGCAACTTCCGGTATCTGAAGAACTATCTTAAATACTATAATGCAATACCTGTAGATGGTATTTTGGCCGATTTGGGAGTATCCTTCCATCATTTTGACACCTCAGAAAGGGGATTTTCTTTCCGTTTCGCGGGTCCTTTGGATATGCGTATGAATCAGAAGGCGACTACCACTGCAGCATTTATTGTCAACAACTATACGGAAGAGCAACTCGCCAACATCTTCTATCTATACGGAGAGATGCGAAATGCCCGACAGATAGCAAGAGTAATCACAAAATCGAGAGATAAATCAGAGATACTGCGTACAGAACAACTTACCGAACTTCTAACTCCTCTCTGCGGTCGTGACAAAGAGAAGAAAGATCTTGCCAGAGTATTTCAAGCATTACGTATCGCCGTCAACGATGAGATGGATGCACTCAAAGAGATGCTACAGTCAGCATTGGAAGTGCTCAAACCAGGAGGAAGGATAGCGATTCTTACCTATCACAGTCTGGAAGATCGTATTGTAAAGAACTTTCTTCGTACAGGAAATATAGAAGGCGTACTTGAGAAAGACTTTTACGGAAATCCTATTACACCATTCTTAACAGTTAACAATAAAGTTATCACTGCAAGCGAAGAAGAAGTGCAAAGGAATCCGAGAGCAAGAAGTGCAAAACTGAGAATAGCAGAAAAGAAATAATGCCGAATATGAACACAGAAAAGAAGGACCGCAACATTCTAAAAGATATTCTCTCGGGTGGAATATTCACCCGCGGTTTCGTGCGCAAGCAGTACAAACTGTTTGCGCTGATTGCGTTTCTTGTGTTCGTATATATATACAACGGTTTTTTAAGTCAAGGTCAGCAACGAAAAATAAAAGTACTGAATGAGGAGATAAAAGAAGCAAGATACGAAATGCTTGAGTTGTCATCAAAATACACACAAATGACCCGACCTTCTGAAATCAACCGACAATTAAAAGAGAAAGGGAGCAAGGTAACCGAATCCGTCACTCCACCTACACGTATCAAATAGGTTATCACAATCAAAACCTAACAAACCCTAAAAACCTAACCTATTCTCAAAGAACTATGAACGACAACCAGAAGAAAACAGTGATTCGTTTTGCTGTTGTTTTCGCATTAATAACAGCAGGCTTTATTGCGGTGTTGGTAAAGATTATCATCACCCAGACTGTTGAGCGCGATGACCTGATGAAGATTGCTGCGAAACAAAAGAGCAAAGACTACGTGATAGAACCCAACCGCGGCAACATCTATGATTGCAAAGGGCGCTTGTTAGCAGGAAGTGCACCCACATATAATATATATATGGATACGCGCGTGCAGGCGTTGCATGAGAACAAGGGAAAATTGTTCAACACGTATGTAGACAGTGTAGCAACAGCCATGTCGGAATACTTCGGCGATCGTACTTCAGCAGAATACAAACGCTATATTCAACAAGGTTACAACACCGGGAAAGGTAGACTTCGCCTGTATCCCAAACGTCTTACATACTCTCAGATGAAAGCCGTACAGTCAATGCCATTATTCAACAAAGGGGCATTGAAGAGTGGTCTTATCATTGAGTCGAACTATCAACGAATAAAACCATTCGGTAGTCTTGCATCCAGAAGTATCGGATCAATCTTCGGCAACAATGGCAAGGGAGTGTCCGGTTTGGAGATGGCTTATGATGATGTATTACGCGGTAAAGAAGGCGAGATGGGGACTACGACTGTGGAAGACCATACAGTATCACAGATCAATCGTGAAGCAGTGGACGGTTGCGACATTGTTACCACAATCGATGCCAACCTTCAGGATGTTGTGGAAAGCAATCTGCGCCAAACTCTAATGCGTCTGAATGCCGATTGGGGTTGCTGCATACTGATGGAAACACACACGGGTGAGGTACGCGCAATAAGCAATTTGGGTAAACAAGAAGATAATACCTACAGAGAGGACAAGAATTATGCAGTAACACGTATAGAACCAGGATCCACCTTCAAGACATACGCATTGATGGCAGCCCTTGATGACGGGAAAGTGAAACTGACCGACACTATTGATGTGGAAAACGGCATATGGTATTACGAAAAAGCTCAAAGACCTATACGTGACTCACACGTACAACGCGACAAAAAAGGGAATCCGATACGGTTATTCACAGTGAAACAGGTATTAGCTGCTTCTTCCAACGTAGGATTGGCAAAGATAGTTACTTCCGCATACGAAAAGAAAGCATCCAAGTTTGTTGACAAACTTGATCGTATGGGAGTTCGCGATTCCGTAAAATTCGATATTCCAGGTACCCAACAACCGAGAATAAATGTGCCAGACGACAGCGAAACACTTGCCCGTATGGCATTCGGATATTTTGTAGAACTACCGCCTATCGACATACTTATGTTCTACAATGCGATAGCAAACAACGGCAAGATGATACGTCCTATCCTTGTAAAAGAAGTTCAGGAAAACGGACAAACAAAGCAACGCTTTTCCACTTCCACGATAGCATCATCGATATGCAAATCGTCAACCTTGCGAGATATTCGCGAGTGTCTTGAAGCAGTGGTATGGGACAACGATTTCGGAACAGCATCCATCAACCCTTGGAACATGAAGAAAGCGCAGTCGAATCTTGTACGAATAGCAGGAAAGACCGGAACTGCACAAGTTCTTGACAATGGCAGATACCGTAATGACCAACACAGGACACTTTTCTGCGGATATTTCCCATCCGACAAACCGGAATATACATGTATATGTGTAATCCAACAGAAACCTAGAGCTTTGTATGATGCCGGAATGGATTGTGGTGGAACAGTAAGACGCATTGCGGAAAAGACGATGGCATATTGCGGATCAGATCATGTAAGCAAGCAATATGTAAGCAAGGATTCTCTGCTTCTTCCTCCAGTGAAGAGAGGTCTTCAGAAAGAGATTCGCAGAGCAGGAGACGGAACAAATATAGATATCAAGCGCACTGACTCTCAATGGATACGCGTAAACGAAAACTATGAAGCAGAACCATTGAATGTAACTCCCGACCTTGTTCCCAATGTGATAGGAATGGGTGCAAGAGATGCCGTTTATGCGATAGAGCAGACCGGAATGCTTGCCACTCTTCACGGCAAAGGGAAAGTGGTTTCGCAAAGTGTTCAAGCAGGTACAAAAGCAGTAAAGGGAGGCAGTGTTCATTTGGAATTGAGATAAGAATAATATAGGAATCAGATAAGAATCATTCATAATCGCGATATGAAACTTTCAGAATTATTATCAGGTATAAAGAGCAAAGAGATCAAAGGCTCTACTGATGTTGAAATAACCGACATTCAGTTCGATTCAAGAAAAGTAGGCAAAGGCAGTATGTTTGTTGCCACTCCAGGAACGAGTGTGGACGGACACAATTTTATTCCTCAATGTCTTGAAGCAGGTGCTTCTGCAATAGTATGCGAACATCTACCGGAAAACAGCGAGAATGCGACATTTGTGGTAGTAGAAAATTCTGCACGAGCATTGGGAGAATTGGCATCGAAATACTATGGTGAACCCTCGAAACATCTAACACTTGTAGGAGTAACCGGAACAAACGGGAAGACCACCATTGCCACTCTTCTTTACAAACTGACTCGCGGACTAGGTCATAAAGCAGGACTGCTTTCAACCGTTTGCAATTATATTGAAGAAGAAGCTATTCCTGCCACTCACACCACTCCTGATGCTCTTGCTTTGAACGAATTACTACGAAAGATGGTGGATGCAGGATGCGAATATGCATTCATGGAGGTTTCCTCTCATTCTATTGCTCAAGAGAGAATCGCCGGTTTGGATTTTGATGGAGGTATATTTACCAATCTGACCCGCGACCATATTGATTTTCACAAGACATTCGACAACTATCGCGATACAAAAAAACGATTCTTCGACTGCTTGCCCAAGAAAGCATTTGCTGTGACCAACAAAGACGACAAAAACGGTCTTGTTATGACTCAAAACACCAAAGCACGTGTATTGACATATTCAACCAGGACAATCGCCGATTATCATGCTCAGATACTGGAAGAAGGTTTCGAAGGTATGCTTCTGAATATCAACGGTCAGGAAGTGTTTGTACCTTTGGTTGGCAGATTCAATGTCAGCAATCTTCTTGCAATCTATGGTGCTTCACTAAGTCTGGGATTTGAGAAGGATGAAGTATTAAGAGTATTAAGCACCTTGAAAGCAGTGAACGGTCGTTTTGAGACAATCTACAGTCCTAAAGGTTGGACCGCGATAGTAGATTATGCACACACTCCGGATGCAGTAGAGAATGTAATCAACACCATCAACGAGATAAGAAAGAAGGGTTCAAAACTGATTACAGTAGTAGGATGCGGCGGCAATCGTGACAAGGGGAAACGCCCGATGATGGCTCAACTGGCAAAACGCGGAAGCGACCAACTTATTCTCACGAGCGACAATCCGCGTGACGAAGAACCAGAGGATATCCTCAACGATATGCTTGCCGGTTTGACAGAAGAAGAAAAACAAGCGACCCTGGTGATAGAAGACCGCAGACAAGCGATTCGCACTGCTTGCGCACTTGCTCAGAAGGATGATGTGATTCTGGTAGCAGGCAAAGGACACGAAGATTATCAGATAATAAAAGGTGTAAAACACCATTTCGATGATCACGAAGAAATACGCGCATGCATAAAAAGTGCATAAAAAGAGTGGGCAAAAAGATGGCTAACACTCGGCTTGAGTCGGCTTGAAAACGAGCAAGAACAATGCATAGTTTTATGCACAAAAGTGAATAATATACAAAAAATATACAGGAATTATGTTTTATCATCTTATTGATTGGTTGCAGAGCACTCACGGACATTTCCCGGGAGCAGGATTGCTTCAGTATATCAGTTTTCGTGCAATATTGGCAGCGGTAATAGGTCTGCTTATGAGTATGTGGTTCGGCAAACATTTCATATCTTTATTGAAAAAGAAACACATAACGGAGACCCAACGTGATGAAAAGACCGACCCATTCAACACAAAAAAGGTTGGAGTTCCAACGATGGGAGGAATAGTGATTATCGTATCCATACTGACAGCAGTATTACTGATGGGCAAACTGAGCAACGTGTATATGCTACTGATGATCGCCACAACTCTTATTCTCGGTCTTCTCGGTTTTCTGGATGATTACATCAAGACATTCAAAAAGAACAAAGCCGGATTAAACGGTTGGTTCAAGATAGCAGGTCAGGTGGCATTGGGATTGATAGTAGGTTTGACACTTCGCTATTGTCCAACTGCCACGATGAACGAATCGGTGGAAGTAAAGATCGAAAACAACACCGAAGTAGTTTACAAGACCCCCGATGTGAAATCGACTCGCACAACTATTCCATTCGTAAAAGACCATAATGCGAACTATGCGGATATGTTCAGTTTTCTCGGTGAGAAAGTGAAATATCAGGCAGGTTGGATATTCTTCGTACTACTGATAGTATTTGTGGTTGCAGCAGTAAGCAACGGTGCAAATTTGAACGATGGAATGGACGGGATGTGTGCCGGTAACTCGGCAATAATAGGTATAGGATTACTTGTTTTAGCATATGTGAGCGGTTCCACCATATGGGCAGACTACTTCGATGTGATGTATATTCCCGGGAGTGAAGAACTGGTAGTTTTTCTGGGTGCATTTGTAGGAGCATTGATAGGCTTTTTATGGTATAACACCTACCCTGCTCAGATATTCATGGGAGATACCGGAAGTCTGACAATAGGCGGAATAATAGCAGTTTGCGCATGTATCATTCATAAGGAGTTGCTTATACCGATCCTTTGCGGAGTATTTCTGATGGAGAGTGTATCAGTTATTGTGCAGACTCAAGTTTACAGATTCACGAAGAAGAGCGGTCATCCATTGCGCATATGGAAACGCACTCCGATTCATGACCATTTCCGCACTTCGCTCAGTCAGGTAGATCCTTCAAGCAGAGTCTACTTCAAAGGAAGCAGCAATCTTCATCATGAAAACAAGATTACATTGCGTTTCTGGTTGATAACAGTCCTCCTCGTTGCACTGACAATATTAACTTTGAAGATAAGATAAAGATGAAAAGATTAGTCATATTAGGCGCCGGAGAAAGCGGTTGCGGAGCTGCCGTTCTCGGGAAGAAGCAAGGGTATGAAGTATTTGTTTCGGATATGGGACAAATAAAACCCGTTTATAAGGCATTGCTTGAGCAACACAGCATTCCTTATGAGGAGGGTAAACATACCGAGAACAAGATTCTCAGTGCTGACGAGATCGTGAAATCACCGGGTATTCCTACGACTGCGCCAATGATTCAGAAACTTATAGCGCAAGGGACTCCCATCTTGTCGGAAATAGAATTTGCCGCTCGCTACACTAAAGCGAAGATGATTTGCATCACAGGAAGCAACGGAAAGACCACAACCACCAGTCTGCTCTTCGACATACTCGTTCGTGCAGGACTCAACGTAGGTTTGGCAGGAAACATAGGAAACTCACTTGCTTTGCAAGTGGCACAAACCGAGAGAGATTATTATGTGATAGAACTTTCGTCGTTTCAACTTGACAACATGTACGACTTCAAAGCGGATATTGCCATCTTGATGAACATCACTCCCGATCACCTTGACCGTTACGACTTCTGTTTCCAGAATTATGTAGATGCAAAATTCCGCATTACACAAAACCAAACGAAGAAAGATGCTTTCATCTATTGGAGCGAAGATCCAGTAATCAACAAAGAACTATTGAAACTCTGTCCGAAAGCCACTCTTTATCCGTTTGGAAGCAACAAAGAACACAATGTAGCATATGTAGACGGTGAGAATTTCGTGATAGAGGCGCCCAATGCCTTAGCACTGACCATGCCGCAAAAAGATCTGTCGCTTCGCGGTAAGCACAACCAGTTGAACTCGATGGCAGCAGGTCTTGCCGCACAAATTCTTCATATAAAGAACGATGTGATCCGCGAGAGTCTGATGCAGTTTGCAGGAGTAGACCATCGTTTGCAATATGTTGCAACAGTGAGGAATGTGCGTTTCATCAACGACTCAAAAGCAACGAATGTCAACTCCTGTTGGTATGCTCTTGAGAGTATGACGACCCCTACCGTACTCATTCTCGGAGGCAAAGACAAAGGAAACGACTACTCTGAGATAGACGAACTCGTACGCCAGAAATGCCATACTTTGATCTATATGGGACTTCATAACGAGAAACTTCATGAGCATTTCGATGGTATGGGACTTCAGATTATCGACACCGACAACATTCATGATGCTGTCATATCAGCATATAATGCAGCACACGAAGGAGATACAGTATTACTTTCTCCATGTTGTGCAAGTTTCGATTTATTCAAGAGTTACGAAGACCGTGGCGAACAATTCATGCAACAAGTGAGAGCTCTTTAATATATACTTAGACCTAAACATTTGAACTATATTATGGACACATCTGCATTCAGAATTGGCAAACGCCAATATATCGACAAGACTTTCTGGATAATATTCATTGTCCTTGTGATAGTCAGCATAATCGCACTATTCAGTGCGAGCAGTTCGCTTATACGTATCGCTACTGCTCAAGGTCACAACCCACTTTACCCGATTGCAGCACAGATATTGTATCTATTACTTGGCGTAGCGCTTGCTTACGGTATACAGTTTCTCCCCAGTTGGCTATTTCGTTTCTCCGGTTATGCTCTTCTAGGAGTAGGAATACTGTTTTTGATGCTCAATGCTGCACATATAGGTGTAACGATAAATGGTGCTACGCGTTGGATTCGAATAGCAGGAATAACGATACAATCATCTGAGATAGCAAAAATAGGATTGATTATAGTTGTTGCCGATTTGCTTGCCAGAATCAACGACAAACCCTCAGAAAAGAGATACTTCCTCTGGGTGCTCGGACTGACTGCATTCACTTGCGTTCTCATTATGTTCAGCAACCTTAGTACGGCATTGCTTCTAGGCGGAGTGATAGTTATCATGCTTTTCCTAGCACGTGTACGTTGGTATTGGATAGTAGGAATTCTTGGTACAGCAGTGATTATGCTTATTGCCGGCTATTTCTATGTAGAAAAAGTATATGTCAAACCTGGGAAAGAGATGTCTGGAGTGATGGGACGCGCCGTTACATGGGTAAACAGAATAGACAACAAGGTAAAAGAAAACAAGACCGACAATTCAAGCATAAGGATCAACGATGAAAACTATCAATCGACACTTGCACGAGTAGCTGTTGCTCGAGGAGGGCAAAGTCCCCTTGGAGTATTGCCGGGAAATTCGCTTGAACGCAATCATCTACCGCTTGCTTACGCTGACTATATTTTCGCAATAATAGTTGAAGAAACAGGAATAATAGGTGCTCTCGCACTTTGTATGCTCTATTTGAGTATTCTATTCCGAGCATGTCTCACATCAAGCAGATACAACGACTATTCTGCACAACTAATGGTGATGGGACTAGGATTAATGATAACGGTGCAAGCATTGGTTAGTATGGCAGTGGCAGTAGGATTGGGTCCAGTAACAGGTCAACCATTACCAATGATATCCAAAGGTGGTACAAGTGCGCTAATCACAAGCATATATTTCGGCATAATGATGGGAGTAAGTCGTGAACAGAATCAGATTCATGCCCAACAAGAGCAGACAATAATAGAAAGCCAAGAGACAGTGCCAGATATAGAAACCGATGAACAATAACAATAAACAAAACAGCATATATCATGAATTATCTTATTTCCGGAGGCGGCACAGGAGGTCATATATTCCCCGCCGTAAGTATTGCGAATGCCTTGCGAGAGTTGCAACCCGACTGCAAGATTCTCTTTGTTGGAGCCAACAACAGGATGGAGATGGAGCGCGTACCTCAAGCAGGATACGAGATTGTTGGACTACCAGTCAGAGGATTCGACAGGACACATCTCTGGAGGAACTTTGCCGTATTGTGGGACTTACGCAAAAGTTTGAAGATGGCAAGAAGAATCATTCAAGGATTCAAACCCGACGTAGCAATAGGAGTAGGAGGATATGCTTCCGGAGCAGCAATGAAAGCTGCGGCAAGAATGGGTATTCCAGTACTTCTACAGGAGCAAAACGGATTTGCAGGAGTTACCAACAAACTGCTAAAACGTGATGCAGCAAAGATATGTGTTGCTTACGAAGGGATGGAGCGTTTCTTCCCTGCAGAGAAAATTATTCTTACAGGTAATCCAGTTCGCCAGAATCTTGAAGGAGGCAGCAAAGCAGAGGCCATAGAATACTTCGGACTCAATCCCAAAAAGAAGACACTACTTATTATCGGTGGTTCGCTTGGAGCGAGAACTATCAATGAGAGCATCATCTCTCATCTTGAGGAACTTCGTGACAGCAATATTCAGATTATCTGGCAAACAGGAAAAACGTATCACGAAGCATGCAAGAAAGCCTTGCAACAGACACCTGCCGACAACATATTCTGCACTGCTTTCCTCAGCAGAATGGACTTGGCATATGCCATTGCCGATTTAGTTATCTCAAGGGCAGGAGCAAGCAGTATCTCCGAATTGTGTCTGCTTGGCAAGCCAAGCATTCTCGTTCCCTCACCCAATGTAGCAGAAGACCACCAGACACACAATGCGATGGCACTTGTGCGCAAGGATGCTGCTATACTTGTACGTGATGTAGATGCTCAGAATCAACTTGTAGAGAATGCGCTTCGTGTGATTCACAATGATGACAAACTGCGTCGTTTAAGTCAGAATATACTCACTCTTGCACAGCGTGATTCTGCCCGAAGGATAGCAGAAGAGGTCATCAGTCTGGCAACAAGAAACAAGTAATTATCAGGAAAACAAAAATTTACACAAATTATGAAGAAAAGTGCACATGGTATTGCCGTGTGCACTTTAATTTTGCAGCGTGAAAAATATGTGTTATTTTTCTAAGAATGTAGCTTAATAAAACAATCAACATAAACTAACAACTTAATAACACACAATCATGAAACAAATTAAACTCTTTGCCGTTGTACTGATGGCTATGATTAGCATGAGTGCATGGGCGCAATCACCTTCACTTACGTTGACATCGGCTTCTTCTACCATCGAAGACTGGAACAAGCAGTATGACAATATTACAGTCAGTGTTCAAGGTGCAGGTTATGCCAGCAAAAAAACATGTGGTGCATCTTCAAATGCAAATGCTTTGTCGATATCATCAGCTGATAGTCATTGGCTGGAAATTAGTTGCGCAGACGGGTTGAACAAAGTGGTAATAATAGGCTCGGGCAATAGTACCGGAACAACAGATTGGGCTGCTCCGCTTTGCGTTTGCACAGCTGCACCTTTTGATAGCACTATCACAAGTATTATTGAGGTTCATTATACTGGTTACGACAAAGACTGTGTAGAGAACGAGATTGAATTGCCAGCAGGAACAAAGTCTGTGAGATTATATCGTCGCATGAAAGTTAATTCAGATAAGACCATGGTTGGTTCCGGCAGCAATTGGACTCCTGCGAGTGCCACCGGAAATCAGACTTATAATATTTCTCAAGTAGAGGTTTATGCCGGCAGTGCTGCACCTTCAACTGATCCTGTTACTGCGGCTGTGCTTTCTGGTCCGGAAACTGGTGTTGAAGGCGCTAACATGACTTTCTCTGTTGCTGCAGCCGGTGCTACCAACTTTGCTTGGACACTTGACGGACAACCAGTTTCTGGTGCTACTTCTTCATCGTTCACATACGAGAATGCACAGTTGGGTGACCACACAATCTACGTAACTGCTTCGAATGAGTATAACAATGAGACTCATCCTGCTGTTCAGTCAAACACTATCAACTTCAGCGTTACCGGCATTTGCGGCGAAATGGTAAGGGCAAACACAAATAATGCCACTGTTACGGGTCTAATCGGCGGCACACGTAAGACAAACTTAAGCAATGGTTCTACTAAAAAGTTGGATAAGAACAAGTATTTTGGAGTTGCTCTTGCCGGAGGTGCTACATTCAGCGAGGGTGATATTTTCCGCGTTCACGTTACTACAGCCTCAACCAATAGCGGTATTTTTGGTATTTATGCAGACAATGCAGGTGATACTCTGGTATATGATGGTGGTGCAAATTTGGAGAGTGGTTGGATAGAGGCAGAGTTGCCAGCTGCTGCTAACGGCAAGAATGCTCTTTACCTGTATCGTGGTGATGGTAATGTCGAGTGGAATCCTTCGTTTGACACAGTTGCTGTGGTTCGCGACTGCTCAACAGAGCCCAAACTCAACGTTTCTATGGCCTCTGTAGATCTTAATGTTACTGCTGAGATTACTACTGCTACGGCAAAAGTTGCTTTCTCAGGAAAGAATCTCGCTGCAGGAACATATGCTTTGACGACCCCAAATCTTGTTGGCCTCACAGTTACTCCCACGTCAGTAATAGTAGCAGAAAATGGTAAACTGAGTGCAGAAGTTACTCTTACTTATACGAGTGCTGTAGATGTAGCAGCCGCAACAGCCGAAATGAGTTTAAAGATAGGTGATTTGACAACAAGTGTGACAATCAACTATTCTGCTTCATTGGCAAAGAAATATTTGGAGAAATCGGTTAACATTGAGCAACTTGTGCTTGATAACTCTACAAGTTACGACATCAAGGCTGTGCTTGATTCTGCAAATATTGAGTATGCCAACCTCAACGCACTCGACTCTCTTAATGATGAGAAGAGCGCTCGCAATGAGCCATATCTTGGATTGAAGATAAAGACTTCGGGCGGATATATGAAGGCATTGGTGAAGAGCGGTGCCGTGCTGCGCGTGAAATTCGGCTTTATAGACAAGCCACTGAAACTTACTCTGAACGGAGTGGATTCTACATTTACAGTAGAGCAAGCTAAAGCAGGCTTTGAATTCACTGCAACTGAGGACACATATGTAACTATAGCTACAACTAGTGGTAACACAGTAGTCTTCAAGCAAATCATGCTCAACGAGGCAATCAAAGAAGTTACTCTGCCTGAGCAAGTTCGTTTCAAAGTAGAATTTGCAGAGACAACCAATGGCAAGGTTACGGCTACTGAGCAAGGCGGAGAAGAAGGCAAGGCTAAGTTCGCCAACAAGGGTACAACCGTCACTTTAACTATCACTCCGGATGAAGGCTTTGAGATTGAGACAGTGAAAGTAAACGACAACACTATTGAGGCAGCAGAAGGTGTATATTCATTCACTATGCCTGCAGCAGATGTAGTTGTAGCAGTTACTTTCAAGGCTTCCGGCACAGAAACTGCGGTTGAGAATATTGAAGTTTTGGACGTAAATGCTCCAATGTACAACGTTCTGGGTATGAAAGTAGATGCCGACTACAGAGGTATCGTTATCCAAAACGGGAAGAAATATATCATTCGTTGATAATTATTGAGCATAAATAATGCTAAAAGGCAGAGGCGAAGCGATTCGTCTCTGCTGTTTTTATTCGTATTTTGATCACTCATTTGCCAATATCAAAAATAATCTGTATCTTTGCGGAAAGTATACAAAAAACTCAAATGAGGAAACTATCTCTTATCATATTAGTATTGATTGGCAATCTGGTTTATGCCGCGGAAGAGGATTCGCTTCGCATGGTCGTACTTGAGGAAGTAGTGGCAACTGGCACCAGGAATCAAACCGATCCGCGTCTCTTGCCTATGACGGTAAGCATAGTGGGTGAGAATATTCTCACAGAAAGACAAGAAACGAACATATTGCCAACTCTTACGGCAGAAGTGCCGGGATTGTTTGTCACTCAACGAGGAGTGTTAGGTTATGGAGTGAGCACCGGTGGAAGCGGAGGAATAAAAGTGAGAGGTATAGGAGGTTCTCCGAATACCGATGTATTGGTACTCATCGACGGATTACCACAATATGCAGGATTATATGCACATCCAGTTGCCGACAATTATCAAACGATGATGGCAGAACGAGTAGAAGTGGTAAGAGGTCCTGCATCGATGTATTATGGCAGCAATGCTATGGGTGGTGTGGTGAATATAGTAACCCGTCAACCAAAGACTGATACTGTTGTTACCAATCTGCATCTTCAAGGAGGCTCATATTATACACTTGATGCAGGAGCAACCAATCAGGTTCGAAAAGGAGGATTTGCTTCATCAGTAGGTTTCAACTACTCTCTTACCAACGGTCATCGTGAAAACATGGTGTTTGAATAATACAACGGTTATCTACGTTTGGGATACGATTTCAATCAGAACTGGCGACTGACGGGAACCGGCAACGTGGCATATTTCGATACTCATAATCCGGGAACAGTGAATGCCCCTATCGAAGACAGCAGGATGCAGATTTTGAGAGGTATGGCAGCATTGTCGGTGGAAAACAACTATGAGACAGAGCGTTTTGCCACATCGGGTGCTATCCGCGCATTCTACAACGGCGGCAAGCACAAGATCAATGATGGTCATGCTCCTGAAGCAGAGGCTCAAAAGCAACTATATCTGCATACTGATTTCATGGCAGGCGTGAGTGTGTATCAGTCGGTGGCATTCTTCAAAGGCAACCGAACTACCTTCGGATTCGACTATCAGCACTTCGGAGGTCATGCATGGAATGAGATTCTTGCCGATGGATCTACAAAAGACATCATAAGAAAGACTCAATACGAACTGGCAGGATATGTAGATTTTCGCCAACAGGTGGTGTCATGGTTTGTGATTGATGCAGGAGTGCGTCTAGACTGGCATTCGCAGGCAGGTCTTGCCTATGCGCCACAAGGCGGATTGTCATTTCTATTGCCACACGAGGCGGAGATTAAAGCTTTAGCAAGCAGAGGATTTCGTAATCCGACAATCAGAGAGATGTATATGTACAAACCTGCCAATCAGGAGTTGAATCCGGTGAGCATGTGGAACTACGAACTCTCTTATAGACAATATCTGCTCAAGCAACGGATTCGCCTGGGTGCCAATGTGTTTTATCTGCACGCAAAAGACAATATAGAGACTCGCATGATAGACGGAAAACCGCTGAACGTAAACACCGGTGAACTGAGGAATATAGGTTGCGAAGTGGAGTTAAGATACAACATATGGCGAGGTTTGCATCTGAATGCGAACTACAGTTTTCTGCATATGGAGAACCCTACCCTTGCAGCACCAGAACACAAACTTAACATATCGCTTGCATACCGACACGAGCGCTTCCACGTAGGCACTTCATGGCAATATATAGCAGGACTTTACACCGCTCTTGCCACAGAAACTTCGCCTGCCCTGAAAGAGAATTTCATCCTATGGAATGCCGATGCATCATATCGCATCTGGAAAGGACTGTGGGTGAACCTGAAAGCCGACAATCTGCTTGCACAGGAATATGAGATCAATGCAGGTTTCCCCATGCCGCGAACCACTATAATGGGAGGTATAAGTTGGAGTTTCTAACACAATCCGCATAAAACAAGATAAAATATAATATTATGAAACAACTATTATTTTCATTCGCATTACTTGCCACGATGGCAAGTTGCGTAAACAAAAACAACCAACCAGCAGTGAATCATCAGACAACAGACAGCAATGCACCCGTAGTTTACATGACCCAGGAGATTTCTCCCGAGGCATTGGTGCGTATTTATGAAGCACTCGAAACTCCCGCAACAGGAAACGTGGCAGTGAAGATCTCCACAGGCGAAGCCGGTGGTCACAATTATCTCAAGCCGCAACTTATCGAGCAACTAGTCAAGAAAGTGGACGGCACTATTGTGGAATGCAACACGGCATACGCAGGCAAACGCAACACTTTCGAAGAACACTGGCAGACTATTCGTGACCACGGATTTCTTGACATTGCGAAGGTGGATCTGATGGATGAAGAAGGCGACATCAGGATTCCGGTTAAAGACAGCACTTGGATAAAATATGACATTGTAGGAAAGCATATCGACAACTATAATTTCATGATAAATCTCGCGCATTTCAAGGGTCATGTGATGGGAGGATTCGGAGGAGTTTTGAAGAATCAGAGTATCGGTGTGGCATCGGCAGCAGGCAAAGCATATATCCACTCGGCAGGTGTAACCGACGACGTCAATGAAGTATGGTCGCATGTAGATAATCAGGACGGTTTTCTGGAGTCGATGGCAGCCGCTGCTCAAGCAGTTCACAACCATTTTGGCAACGGAGAGCGCATTGTGTATATCAACGTGGTCAACAACCTCTCGGTAGACTGCGATTGCGACTCACACCCTGCAGATCCTGAGATGAACGACATCGGAATTCTGGCATCGACAGATCCTGTTGCGCTCGATCAGGCATGTGTAGACCTTGTTTTCCACTATCCATCAAAGAAAGGTGATGACGCAGCAGCACTCATAGAGCGTATCAACTCGCGTCACGGAATACACATTCTGGAACAAGCAGAGAAGATAGGTCTGGGATCGCGCATGTATCAACTTAAAAGTATCGATGGTGAGCAGATGCTCAGCATGCTCAACGAACAAAAACTGAGTCTGCTGGTTCGCAACCGCGGTATCACCACCGAGCATATACAGAAAGGAGTGAAGGATCTTCTGGCACTTGTAGAGAACGAACCCGACAGACTGCAAGGTGCAGTTGTTGCCGACAAGATGATAGGCAAAGCAGCAGCCGCTTTGATGGTGGTTGGAGGAGTAAAAGAAGTACATACCAATCTGATTTGCACTCCAGGTAAGGAGTTGCTAGAAAAAGCAGGAATAAAGGTAGTGGCAGGCGAAGAAGTGCCGATGATACTGAATCGTGACCGCACAGGTCAGTGCCCTATCGACTCGCAACTAGTTGATGCAGACACTGCTGAAGAATGCGTAGAGATTCTGAAGAAACTTTAATATTGCCGACAGAAGACAAAACGTATTAAACGATTACCTGCAATCGTATGCTTACCGATTTTGTTGCTATCGATTTTGAAACTGCCAACGGCTATTCGTCGAGCGTCTGCTCTGTTGGAATTGTGATAGTGCAGCAGGGTGAGATGGTTGACTCATACTACAGTCTCATACATCCCGAGCCTGATTTCTACACATATTTCTGCCAGAGAGTTCACGGATTAGGACCTGCAGATACCGATTCTGCTCCGGTTTTTCCCGTGGTTTGGAATGAGATAGAGCAACGTATTTCCGAAGTATTCGGAGATGATTGTTTTGTACCTTTTGTCGCTCATAATGCCCGATTTGATGAGCGTTGTCTGAAAGAAGTGTTTCGAACTTATATGATGGATTATCCCGACTATCTGTTTCTCGACACACTTGCCGCTTCCAGACGACATTTCGGGCACTCACTTGAGAATCACCAACTGCATACTGTAGCTGCCGCTTGCGGTTATGACCTTCAGAATCACCACCATGCATTGGCGGATGCAGAAGCGTGTGCAGTGATAGCGCTCAGCATAATGTAATCACACCCATCAACACAAACGATTATGCAAACATTTGTCAAATCATTTCAAGAACTGACTACCACCGACCTGTATGAAATCTTCAAGGCACGGTTTGACGTGTTTGTGATGGAGCAACATTGTTTCTATCTCGACATGGATGATATTGATTATCAAGCGACTCATATCTTCACGATGGAAGATGGTCAGGTGATTGCATATGCTCGTTTGTTTGCCGACAAGTTAGCACCCGAGTTTCTAGTGCCTCATTCCGCAGACAAAAATGCCTTGCATTTAGGGCGTCTGCTAACCCGCAAACGCGGTATCGGATTAGGACGGCATCTGCTTGAAACATCGATGCAAATAGCACGCGATATGCATGCCAAAGTAGTGCGTCTGGAAGCACAAACGCATGCCATCGGTCTTTACGAGAAATTCGGATTCAAAGTGATTTCCGAGCCTTTCGACGATGCCGGAATAGAGCACGTGGAAATGGAATTGATTCTATAAACAAAGCGCTTTGGCAACAACCAAGGCGCTTTATTCTATCTGCGAAACGGTTTGATTTCTATCTTTTATCCCTCACCAAACGCACTGAATGACCTATATTTCGATCGTTTTTGCCTAGTGGGTCGAGATAACATAAATCGAAATAGAGAGCATATGCAAGATCTTTTTCATAAGGTGTAGAAGACCAGTAATTACCTCTTATCTTTTCGTAATCACCATTATCTGCGACATACTTTTTACCATTCCGATAGCCGGCTGTAGGCAGGAAGATTGCACCATTTGCCGCCATCTTTTTCCATGTGGCTTCATCATATGTGTTGTGCGAATAATTGTCGTCAGCACCATCATTTATATAAGCGGAATTTGCATACTGATAATAATACTCGTCCCATATCAGACCTTTTGATGTGCTCGGATAAAAATCTACACCACTAGGGCGACTCCAGTCGTCTGGAAGAATGATAAGTCCATCAACACCGACCACATTACCGAACCCGAATAAATTCGTTGCCTTATCGCGAGTTTTGAACAGATACATCCACTCTTCATTTGTCAGAGTGCGCCATTTTGTGTCAGTATTACCACCATTAGATATCTCATTCTCTCCCCACTCGTCATAAGTAGTATAACTATCGTTATTCGTTGATACAAGAATAGGATTCTTGCCTGTGCCCCAACCAAAGAGATCCAGCCATTCGTTGTATTGTGAAGCAACATTATTGTTGCCATCGCCTATCATATCATACTGATTCTCAGCGAATCGCCAAGTGCCGGTTAGAGGCTTGTATTGCAAGTTGCCATAAGAGAAACTTACTTTCTTGGCAACACTTACAGAAAAATATTTCAATGCTCCTTCTCTCGTTATCTTCACATCTACTTTATTATCCGGATCGCCGCCATACTCGCTTATAGTGAGAGTTGCAGTGGTCACTTCTGTCGTATTACTTGGCAGGTTTAAGATCTCTATTTCACCATTGTTTTTACCTACTCCAGGGGAATATTGTATCCAACTGGCATCACAACTGACTGCCCATTTTACATCTGAATACACTTTGATTATATGCTTTCCAGTCTCAGATGGCACTGTCAGTTCTTGCGGAGAAACAGATATAGAACCTGCTGCCACTCCTAATCTGGTTACGGCCAGATGCGTGCTGTATTTCCCGTCAGAGAAAACTATTTTTGCGTTATCATCAGTATTCGTCGTGTTGGGAGAGATCTGAATAATCACCTCTGTATTGCCGATACCTTCAGAAGGCATCACTTCCAACCAACTGACATTCGAAGTGGCATACCATTCATCTTTTGCCGTCAGTTGTACTTTGAATTCTCCACCCGTACAAGGGCAAGTGATATTATCCGGGTCAATCAGGATTTTCACCTCAGGATCCGGATTGTTGCATGCGGCAAGCATTATTGCCACCAATGCGAAAGGAAATAATTTTTTCATTGCAGTATAATTTTCGTTGCAAATTTAGTCAAATTTTCTAAAATGTGCAAATCCGACTATTCTCTGCAGTTGAGATGCATATTTTATGCATAAAACATGCATATTATGCACTAATCTTAAAAAAAGTACATTTTCGGGTAGCCGCTGGATAAGCTGGGACTTACTAATGGGAGGAAATTGAGGTGGATTCTCCGAAACAGCTATGCTGTTGAGGAAAA
>JAEEGL010459904.1_pt1 | contig 20657 bp, 14 predicted proteins | sample 9134231 | NCBI WGS metagenome assembly JAEEGL01 (sample SAMN16246548, study PRJNA631951) | gut metagenome | biome: gut microbiome; feature: rumen; material: fiber-attached | host: Bos | place: Iran: Karaj | collected 2018-10
CAGATTGTAGTAAGCAATATTCGATTGATAAATAAGTCCCTCACAAAGATTACAAATGGAAATCTGAATGAGGTGGTAACTGTAAGAAGTTCTTCTGAATTCGCTTCACTTTCAGATGATATTAACCAGACAGTACTTGCTCTAAAAGGCTATATCGAGGCAGCGGAAAAAAGAATAGAGCAGGAGCTTATTTTGGCAAGAACAATTCAGACATCCTCACTGCCACAGATATTCAAGTTCCCTGAGAGAGATGAATTTGAGCTTTTTGCAACTATGAAGCCTGCCAAGGAGGTTGGTGGCGATTTCTACGATTTCTTCTTTGTAGACAGGAACAAGATTGCCCTTGTAATAGCAGATGTTTCTGGAAAGGGAATACCGGCTGCTTTATTTATGATGAGAAGTAAGACTGCCATCAGAAGCTTTGCAGAGGCAGGTGGAACTCCAGAGGAAGTTTTCATAAAAACAAATGAAACCCTCTGTGAAGGAAATGATGCAGAAATGTTTGTAACAGCCTGGATTGGAATCGTTGATTTGGCAACTGGTGTTGTAGAGTGTGCCAACGCAGGTCATGAATATCCAGTAATAAGGCGCGCAAATGGTGATTACGAGCTGGTAAAGGAAAAGCACAGTGTTGCTCTTGCTGCTATGCCAGGAGTAAAGCCAAAGCCATACGAGCTAAAGCTTGAACCGGGTGACAGATTATTCGTATATACGGATGGAGTCCCTGAGGCAATAAATGAAGAAGAAAAGCAGTATGGCACAGATTTGATGCTTGAAACCTTAAATAGCAATAAGGATAAGTCAATAACAGAGATACTTCCAATAGTTTCAGAAAGCATTAATACATTCAAGGGAGAGGCAGACCAGTTTGACGATATTACAATGCTAGGATTTGATTTTTTAAAGTATCAGACGCTGTATTAATATCTTTAAGGGGGTAAGTAGAATATGAAAACAAATGGTAAAAGCTTTTCGAAGAGAAATAGAGGCATATTAGCCTTATTTCTGACAATGATTCTTGTGTGCGGTGTCGTATTTACAGGAGCAGGCAGGAGAAACTCAAAAGCCCTATCAGAATATTGGGCTAAGGATTCACAGGCTGCAGATAGCTTAAGGACCTATGTGTCAAAGGTAACAAATAAAAAGGATAAGGAAAACTTTATTCCTGAAAAGGACCGTATCGCCGTGTTTGATATGGATGGAACCCTGACCTGTGAAACCTACTATACATACTATGACACAATGATGTTCATTAATTTCTGCTTGAAGGATCATCCAGAAAGAGTAACTGATGATTTAAAGGCAGCTGCAGCTGAAATTAAGCCAGGTTACACAGCAGGTGAGGAGCTTGCGAGAAACTTTGCCAGAGCCTACACAGGAATGACAGTTCAACAGCTTTACAACTATGCTGTTGAGTTTGGTCAGAAGCCTACAGAAAGCTTTAACAATATGCGCTACATTGACGGATTTTATCTGCCAATGGTAGAGGTGGTTAAGTATCTCTATGATAACGGATTTACGATATATGTTGTCAGCGGTACAGAACGCACAACTACAAGAGCTATTGTTGCTAATTCACCAATTGCAGAATACGTTTCACCAGCTCATGTAATCGGTACTGAGTTTGAAGTAAAGGTAAAGGGTAACGAAACCGTTTCTTCAAACATGGATTACAAGTACGCAGACGGTGATGATTTAGTGCTTACCGGTGGCTTTGTACAGAAGAACCTTAACGCTAATAAGACAATCTGGATTGAGAGAGAAATTGGTCAGTATCCAGTTCTTGCCTTTGGCAACAGTGGAAGCGACACCAGTATGATGAACTATGTTTTGGATTCAAGAAATCCTTATCCATCACAGGCATACATGGTTGTTGCAGATGATAATGTTCGCGAGTGGGGAACTCAGAATTGGACAGAAAAATCAGCAGAATATGCTGGAAAAGGATATGTTCCAATTTCTATGAAAAATGATTTCCTAAAGATATATAACGATACAATTACAAGAGCTACTGTTCAATATGTAGATCCAGAAATTGAAAAACAGCAATTGGATAATGCTGCATAAGAGAGGCTAAAAAATGATTTCATTAATATTGTCTTTTTCAGTGTTAATTGTTGGATATCTTGTTTATGGAAGATTAATAGAGGGGATTTTTGCACCAGATGACAGAGAGACACCTGCATACACAAAGCAGGACGGAGTAGATTTTATTCCGCTACCTACCTGGAAGGCATTTCTGGTGCAGCTCCTTAACATAGCTGGCACAGGTCCTATTTTTGGTGCCCTTATGGGCGCCTGTTTTGGTCCTGTTGTTTTCTTGTGGATTATATTTGGTTCAGTGTTGGCAGGTGGCGTTCACGACTACATGTCTGGAATGATATCAGAAAGACATGATGGCGCTTCCATAGCCGAATTAAGCGGCGTTTACCTTGGAAAAACTGCAAAATGGATAATGAGAGTTTTCTCGATTGTTCTTTTGCTTCTTACAGGAACTGTTTTTGTAACCTCGCCAGCTGCTTTATTGGCACGCCTGACACCGGAGTCATTAAATGGTGGCTTTTGGATAATAGTAATTTTAATCTATTATATTTTGGCAACCCTGTTACCTATAGATAAAATAATTGGTAAACTATATCCGGTATTTGGTGCCGTATTGATTATAATGGCTGTAGGTATCATGTATGGAATAATTGCCGGTGGCTACACTATTCCAGAGATAACCCTTCAGGATTTACATCCAGACAAGCTTCCAATTTGGCCATTTATGTTTGTAACTGTGGCTTGTGGAGCTATCTCAGGTTTCCATGCTACTCAGTCACCTATGGTCTCTAAGTGTATTATGTCCGAGAAGGTTGGTCGTAAGGTGTTTTATGGTGCTATGCTTTCCGAGTCTGTAATTGCCTTGGTTTGGGCTGCCGGTGGAGTGGCTTTTTATGAGGCGACTGGAGGATTATATAGCGCCATTTCTGAGGTTGGTCAGTCTGGTGTTGTTTATGATATTTCCACTGGAATGCTTGGCACAGTTGGTGGAATACTGGCCATTGTAGGCGTTATCGCCTGCCCAATCACCTCTGGTGACACTGCATTTCGTTCTGCCAGATTGATTTTGGCAGAAATTACCGGTTTAAATCAAAAACAGATTAGAAACAGGCTTATAATCACCCTGCCATTGCTTGGAATAGGTGGTGTGCTTACACAGCTTGATTTCACAGTGCTTTGGAGATTTTTTTCATGGAGCAATCAGACATTGGCGATGATTTCCCTTTGGGTTGCCACCGCCTACCTGTTAAAGACCCATGAGAAAAAGGCTATCAGCTTACTTACAGCCCTTCCTGGCACATTTATGACGGCCGTTAGTATTACTTATATTTTGATGGCACCAGAAGGATTCGGTCTTGGTTCAAACATTGGATATCCTGTTGGTGTAGTTGGCGCTACAGCCGTTTTTATATTCTATATTTTCCAATGTCGGAGGATTGCTGGTGAAAACAAAATTATATAATGGAAATCGAAGCATCATGCTTAGAGGGTTACTTATTCTTGGTGGAGTAGCCGTAAATTTGTTGCTGGCATTTCTTTGTAATATCTTAGGATTACCATTATTACTAGATACTATTGGCACTGTTACTGTTTCCTGTGTAGGTGGAATAGTGCCGGGTATATTTACTGGAATTCTCACAAACGCTTTATGCTCTTTATACAATGGCGTTTCTATGTTTTTTGCCCTTATTAATATTTTCGTAGCGATGCTTTCTGCTATGTATATTAATAGGTATGCTTCACGAGGCTTACTCTATAAAGTATATTTTATTTTGGCTGCTGGTTTATTAAGTGGTGGTGTCAGCGCTTACATTCAGTGGCATTTATTTTTAGCACCTCAAAATGCTTTCGTTTCAAATTCTATTCAAGGTCTTACTGATTCTACAGGTCTACCTTACGTTGTCACCTTTGTTTTCGTAAACATATTTGTAAATATTTTAGACAAGGCAATTACAATCGGAATTGCTCTCAATCTCATATACTTTTTCCCACAGAAATTTAAAGATTCAGTTAAATACGAGGGATGGAAACAGACTCCACTTACAGACGAAGAGCTTGTTGAGATGAGAAGATGGAGTGGAAATATCAGGCAATCTATGCGTCTCAAGCTGACCTTACTGGTTTTAGGTGTTTCAGTGCTGGTAATTATTATCATGGCAGTTATTGAGATGCGTCTTTATTACAACAAGGACATGGAGGAGAAAAAGACAATAGCAACTAATGCTGCCACCTTTGCTGCATCTGTAGTAGACCCTGAAAAAATAGATGCATACATAGAGCAGGGTAAAGAGGTCCCGGGTTACGCTGAAACTGAGCAGATGCTATATAGAATCAGAGATAATGCGGCGGGAGTTGCATACTTATATATTGTAAAAATTGAAGACGAAGATATGATTTTTGTCTTTGATTTGGATGCCAGCAGCGAATATGAGGGCTATGGCTACGAGGGTGATGAAAAAGGAATTGAGCCAGGTAAAAGAATACGCCTGGACAAGGAATTTTTAGGCTATGTAGATAATTTCAAAGCAGGAGAGGTAATTCCGCCTACAGAATCTGATAGCACCTGGAGCTGGATAATCACGTCATTTATACCTGTTTATAATGCAAAGGGTGAATGTGTATGTTACGCAGGCGCTGATGTTTCAATGAACTACGTAGCGGACTATCTTATGGAGTTTATGTGGAGATTATTTTTGATAATGGCTGCTATCCTGATTACTGTTCTTGCATGCGGAATGTGGGTCACAAGTACCTACCTGGTATATCCAATCAATAGTATGGGAATGGGCGTAGATAACTTTATCAAAGCAGGAGACAATCAGGTTGAAATAGATAAGGCGGTAAAGAATCTTAGACGTATCAATATCCATACTGGTGATGAGGTTGAGAAGCTTTACAAATCCATTTGTGATATGGCTTTAAACCAGGCAGAGCAGATTCGTAGTATCCGACATTTTTCAGAGAATACTACAAAAATGCAGGACGGCCTTGTTGTGACCATGGCGGACCTGGTAGAAAAGCGTGATGTGAACAGTGGCTCTCACATTCAAAAGACTACAGCCTATGTAAAGATTATTGTGGAAGGGTTACAGAAAAAGGGTTATTATCCATCAAAGGTTACACCTAAGTTTGCCTCTGATGTGGTACGAAGTGCGCCGTTACATGATATAGGAAAGATTAATGTTCCAGATAATATTTTAAATAAAACCGACGAGCTTACTCCTGAGGAAATGGAGATTAAACGAAGCCATACCACTGCAGGAAAGAAGATAATGGAAAATGCTATCAGTACTGTAGCTGGAGAGAACTACCTTAAGGAAGCTAGAAATATGGCAGCATACCATCATGAGAGGTGGGATGGAGATGGCTACCCAGAGGGGCTTCACGGAGAAGTTATTCCTTTGTCAGCTAGAATTATGGCCTTGGCAGATGCTTTTGATGTACTCACCTCATCAAAGAGTCTTGGCAGACAGTACACCTTCGACGAAGCAATAAGCATGATAGAGGAAGGCTCTGGAACAAAATTTGATCCAAAGTGCGTGGAGGTCTTTTTAGAGGCTTTACCTGAGGTAAAGGTAGTGTACAGAAAGTACAACAAGAATCATGGATAATAAGGAGATTGCTATGAGGAAGGCAAAACTAATAGCTATACTCTGTCTCATAGGACAAATTAGTATGTGCACTACAGCATATGCTAAAGATGAAAAAGAGCATAATTATGAGTTCTATGGAGGTGGATACGCCATTACCGAGCAGATACCGGGAGTGGGCTATTCATCTAAGATTTATAATGCCTCAAATGGTTTGCCAACCTCTGATTCTATGTGTGTACTAGGAGAAAGTGATGGCCATGTTTGGATTGGAGGGTACAGTGGCGTAATTATTTACGACGGAACCAATTTCGAGAGACTTAGTACAGATGATGGCTTGACCAGTGCCAGAAGTATTTTTGAAGATAGCCAGGGGAAAATATGGGTTGGAACAAATGACAATGGTGTCGTAGTTATTGATGGAGATACCAGAACGCATTTTACTTACAAGGAAGGTCTGCCTTCTTCATCAATCCGTGTTTTTGCTGAGGACTCAAAGGGGAATATTATCATTGGTACTACTGCAGGTCTTTGCTACGTAAATACGAATATGGAAGTACATTCTATTTATGAGCCTAGGCTTGCTGAAGAGAGGATTTTAAGACTTGATACAGACTCCAACGGAAGAATCTATGGACAGGCAGCCAGCGGTGCTGTATTTGCTATAGATGACTGTGAGATTAGCGAATTTTATAGAAGCAGGGATCTAGGACTTGATCACATAACTACTATCCTGGTGGACCCAAATAATCCTGGAAAAGTTTACTTAGGAACCACAGGTGAATCCATCTATTATGGAAGATTTGGAAATAGGGTCGCTAAGATGCAGAAGATTTATGTTGGCCCGATTTCAAGTATTCATTGGATGAGCTACGACTGTGGAAGAGTCTGGGTTTCATCTATCAGCCAGATTGGCTATTTGGACAAAAAGAATGAAATAAAAATTCTGGATGTAGATTTGGATAGTGGTATAGAAATGCACACCTCTGATTATCAGGGCAACATCTGGATTTCTTCTTCAACCCAGGGCGCCATGAAGGTTGTTACAAACAACTACATGGACCTATGTGAAAAGGCTGGACTTTCTCCCGAGGTTACAAATACAACCTGCGACTTTGAGGGAATGCTATATATCGGAACTGATAATGGTATACAGATATTAGATCAGGAGGGTATAGTCACTGAGCATCCTCTGATTGATTATTTTGAGAGTTCAAGAATCAGATGTATTAGGGATGACAAAGAGGGGAATCTTTGGGTATGTGCTTATACAAAAGGTAAGGGACTGGTTTGCTATTCAAAGGATGGAACCCTGACTAAATACACTACCCAAAATGGACTTATCGATAATCAGGTTAGATGCGTTGCTTTTTCAAAAGATGGAAGCGTCCTGGTAGGCACAAATGGCGGTCTTTCCATAATAAAAAATGGTGAGGTTGTCAGGAACATTGGTGAGGAACAGGGCATTAAAAATACTGTACTTCTCACTTTAACAGAAATGGATGACGGTTCGATTTGGGCCGGCTCCGATGGTGATGGAATATATGTCATTAAAGGTTCTCAGGTTGATCATCTAGGAAGAGATGAAGGTCTTACAAGTGATGTGATTATGAGAATCATAAAGGATGATGTGCGAGGAGTTTACTGGCTTGTAACCTCAAATTCAATACAGTTTGTTCGGAATGGAGTAATAGAGCACGTTTCAACATTCCCATACAACAATAATTACGACATCTATTTTGATGACAATGGCAATACCTGGATACTGTCATCCTTTGGTATTCTGTGCGTAGATGCAGAGGATATGATTAATGACCAGATAAGCAAGTATAGGCTTGATACCGTAGAAAATGGTTTACCTTATGCTTTGACCAACAATCCCTATTGTGATAGGGATGATGAAGGAAATCTTTATATGCCAGGACGAGGTGGCACCATAAAGGTCAACTTCAATAATTACTACAAAGAGTTTACTCAGGTTAAGACTCTGCTTCGAGCAGTATATTGTGGTGATGAAGCAATCAGTGAAGATGAAAATGGAGTATATAATATTCCTGCTTCTAACGGCCGTATTCAATTTGTACCAGCGGTTATGGATTTCACATTACTGAATCCTACCATAAAAATGTACCTTGAAGGCGGGCCGGATGAGGGTATTACAGTTCAGAAAAACAAGCTGTCTTCACTGGAGTATACCTCTCTGCCTCATGGTGAATACAATTTGCATATTCAGGTTCTGGATAACGTCACAGAAAGCATCGTTCAGGATGACGTTTTCAAGATAAAGAAGGCGCCAAGACTTGGAGAATTACTTCTTGTCAGGATTTTGGCACTGCTTCTATTTGCAGTATTTGCAGGCTTTATTGTATGGCGTGTAATGCGTTCTACAGTCATTAGAAAACAATACGTGGAAATCTCTAAGGCCAAGGAGGAGGCTGAAAGAGCAAATACTTCTAAGTCCAGATTCTTGGCAAATATGTCCCACGAAATAAGGACACCTATCAACACCATTATGGGTATGAATGAAATGGTAATGCGTGAGGACGCCACCGGTGTTCCTAAGGAATACTTCATGTCCATGATGAACTATGCCTTTGATATCAGAAATGCTACAGAGTCTTTGCTTGGCCTGATTAACGACCTGTTAGATATTTCCAAGATTGAATCAGGAAAGATGCATCTTGTAGAGCAGGAGTACGACGTGCAGGATATGCTCCGCTCTATAGTTTCAATGATAAGAGTCAGAAGTATTGAAAAGGAGCTGACCTTTGATGTTGTAGTAGATGAGATTATGCCTAAGCGTCTGTACGGCGATATGGGCAAGATCAAGCAGATTGTGCTGAATCTCCTTACCAATGCTGTTAAGTATACCGAGAAGGGTGGATTTATCCTAAACGTTTCCATGGATGCCCGTGAAGATGATATTTCAAGCATTCGTTTTTCTGTAAAGGATACAGGAATTGGCGTCAAGGAAGAGGACATGGAAAGACTTTTCACAGCCTATGAGAGACTTGACGAGGAGAGAAACAGTGGCATTCAGGGAACAGGTCTTGGCCTGGATATTTCCAGAAGATTTGCAGAGCTTATGGGCGGTGCCCTTTGGTGTGAAAGTGTATATGGAGAGGGCTCTGAGTTTATTCTTACCATTAATCAAAAGATTATAGATGCCACACCGATTGGCCTGTTTATGGAGCATGATGATAATGGTGCTAAGGGACCTTACGTGCCACAATTTATAGCTCCAGATGCAGATATTCTTGTCGTTGACGACAACCCAATGAACCTAAGCGTAATCAAGGGCTTGCTGAAGGCTACCAGAGTATTTGTTACCACCTCATCCAGCGGCGAGGACGCTATTGATAAGATTAGGGATAATCATTTTGATATTGTCCTTTTGGATCACATGATGCCAGGTATGGATGGTATTGAGACTGTAGGCAGAATTCGTGAGTTTGCTCCTGATCTGCCAGTATATGCTCTTACTGCCAATGCCACCGCAGGCGAAGATTTTTATATTTCAAAGGGTTTCAATGGTTATCTTTCAAAGCCTGTTGATACAGAGGTTTTGGAAAAGACTATACTCCGTCATCTTCCAGAGTCTATGGTAGAAAAATTCACCAGGGATGAAAGTGTGGAAGAGCTTAAAGAGCTTCCTGAAAACATGCTTTGGATTTACGAGACAGAGGGCATCAATGTTGAGGAAGGTATCAAGAATTCGGGTGGTATAGAGAGCTTTATATTTGCCCTTGATTTGTTCTTAGATACCATCGATTCCAACACTAAGGTCATTACAGATGCTTATGAGGGAGGAAACATAAGGCTGTACACCATCAAGGTTCACGCCCTAAAGAGTTCCTGCCGAATTATTGGTGCACAGGGGCTTTCTGCCTTAGCTGCTCAGCTGGAGGATGCAGGTAATAAAAATAATGTTGAATTCATTGACGCAAATAATGATCGTTTCCTTGCAGAATACAATGAGTACAAGGACAAGCTGAGAGCATTAAAGGGTGTAGTTGTAGCAGACGAAGAGGGCAAGGAGCCTATTCCAGCGGAGGACCTCAGGGATGCTTATGCTGCATTAAAGGAAATGATTCCTCAGATGGATTACGATTCGGTGTCTATGATTATAGATGGACTTATGGAATACAAGCTTCCTGAGGAGGATGCTATCAGGATTTACGACCTTTCAAAGCTTCTTAAGGTCTTTGATTGGGATGGAATGGAAGAATGGCTGGAAAAATAGCTAAAATCGGGGGATGACCTATGTTTGATTTTTTTAGAGCCCATCAACTAAATATAATGCTGGGATTAAGTTCAGCGTGCTTATGCTTTGCATTCATGCTGTCCTTCACCAGATTTTTGGATAAACACAGAAAGCGTATCCTTATATTCATGGAATTTGTTGCCACATTCCTGCTATATTTCGACCGTCTGGCATACATTTATTCCGGTGATGCAAGCTCTACAGGCTACATTATGGTCAGAGTCAGCAATTTTTTTGTATTCCTTCTGACACCATGTATCGTGCTGGGCTTCAATCTGTACCTTATCGATATGCTCACCAACGAAGGAAAACTTAAAAAAGTTCCTAAGAGACTAGTTTTAGTAAGCATTGCGTCGTTCGTTGAAATGGCCCTTGTAGCACTGTCTCAAATCACAGGCCTGTTCTACTATTTTGATGAATCAAATGTTTATCACAGAGGCCCGGGATTTTTGATTTGTTATATCATTCCGATTGTTGCTCCGCTCATTCAATTTACAGTTTTTCAGCAGTATCGCAAGGTACTCAGTAAATGGATTTACACTGCCATGGTACTGTACATTTTTGTTCCTATTATCATGGCGATTATCCAGGTATTTGCCTATGGTATTTCAATCGTTAACATGGCAATGGTATTAGTTTCTATTTTTTTATACGTATTTACGTATTTAGACATCAATGAAACTGTTATGAATGCTCACAACCATGAGATGAAAATTTTGGAGGAGGAACAGGAGAGTACAAAACGACTTTTTGACCAGACTACAGCAGCTTTTATGGCGGCAGTGGAACAGCGCGACGAGTATTCTAGAGGACATTCAAATCGTGTGTCCCAGATGGCCCGAAAGATTGCTGTTATGATGGGTAAATCTGAGAAGGAATGTGATGAAATATACTATGCTGCCTTACTGCATAATGTAGGTTTGGTAAGTATTCCTGATTATATAATAGAAAAGAAAGAGATGTTGACTGAAGAGGAACGAAAGTTAATTGAACAGGTTCCTGTCTTAAGTAGTGAAATATTGTCTCGTATAGAAGAGCTTCCATATCTGAAGGAGGCAGCACTTTACAGCCATGAGCGATACGATGGCACTGGTTACCCTGTAAGGTTAAAGGGAGAAACCATACCAGAGGTTGCAAGAATAGTAGGTGCTGTAGATGCCTATGATGCCATGACCTCCAGAAGAAGCTATCGTGGCCCTTTACCTCTTCAGACCGTACGTGAGGAGTTTATCAGGCAGGCTGGAATTAAATATGATCCAGAGGTGGCAGCAATAATTGTCCGAATTTTGGATCAGGAAAACTATGCCCCAGAGCACGATATGCCTCTTAAGCTTGAAAAAGAAATTGAGTGTGTCAACTATGGTGACGACTACACCATTGGTATACCAATTATCCAGGAGATAACAAGAATAAGCTTCAAGGTTGAGGAGAAGGACAGTGGCCCAGGTATATTCAGTGAGCCTTCCATACTACTCTTTGATGCCTTCGATGGCTTTGTTCATGACAATATAAAATCAATAGAAGCTTATCACTATATAGAATATGGTCAGATTTGGTTTGACGGCCGCACCATTTCCACTGGAGCTAGAAACCTTACCGTTCAGTCTATCACTCAGGATGCCCTTGAGGAGCTATATGGTGGTTATGAGATTATTGCCGCCAAGTTCCAAGACCACGTAAAGCTTGAGCTCTTTAGTCCAAAGGGAAAGGTTGACGTTATTGTAGCACTGCCTGATTTGTCAAAGGCTGCATATATCAGCCTTACTGGCGAGCACTGCCGTATTTACGATATAGATGTTCATCTAAGCGAAAAGAAAATTGAAGAAGGGGATATCCCTAAGATTGTGGAAGCAGATAGCTACATTAACCGTCTGGAGTCCGATGTGCCTAATGTGCAGATTGACCAGTACCGCTCAGCTACCACTGAGGCTGTTCCTTTGGAGGGCAATCTAAAGCTTGATTTCCATACCATGAGCCTTCCATCATCAAGTCTGGTATGGCATTGCCCATATATTGTGCTTTACTATTCAGACGATAAGCAGGTTGACAGTGACAGCTACCGAGAGTACGCCATGATAAAGATTAACGGCGAGGTCTCTGGGGACGAGGGCATCACTGAAAACAAATTTTCAATGAAAAAGAAGGAAAGCTTCCCTGGATGGGATGTTTGGAAGGAGAGACATAAAGCTGGTATAGAATGCTCTGTTTCCTTTGTCCGCAAGGGAAATACTGTAGTAATTTCCACTGAAACCCTTGGTATTTCAATAGAGAACACCACCACTATACTTGATGGAACAAAGGACTTATACGTAACCTTAAGTGGTGACCAGATAGCACTTACAGATATTAGAATCAGTTAATTATAAAAAAATCGTTTAAAAAGGCTAAAAAAGGGGGAAGTATGGTATATTGTATGTATAATTATCTTTCTTAGGAGTGGAAATGGACCAAGCAGCTATTAATAAATATCTTCCAGAGGAATATTTGTGGTTAACTGAGATAGAAGGGATTTCTATCGTGGATGGCCTTCATTTTTGTGGAAGTATTAGGGATTTTGATATTTTTCTTGAATCCTTTTATTTAGAAATAGATGCTAGAATTGAGGACGTTGAAACCTCCTACAACAGGGGAGATATTGCATTTTTTACCATCAAGGTTCACGCCCTAAAGACAGTGTCAAGGATTATCGGAGCAAGGGAGCTTTGTGCCAAGGCTGCATCCTTAGAGGAAGCTGGCCAAAATGGAGACTCAGCCTTTATTGATGCAAATATCGGGGAGCTTATTACTCTTTTGCGAAGCTACAGGAGTAAGCTGGATGGTTACATGCAGGAGAGGCTGAGAAAAAAAGAAGAGAAACAACCTATTTCTGATGAAGAGCTTGGAGAGGCTTTCGCCGCACTTAGGGAGATTGTGCCAACGCTGGACTATGACGCTATGGAAAGCATTTTAGGCGAGCTTAGCAAATATTCCCTTCCAGACGTACAACAGAAAAGGGTAGATAAGATTAATAGACTTCTTCACCAGTTTGATTGGGACGAGCTTGAGGAATTGTTAGAAGATAGAACCACTGATTAATATTCCTATTGGAGGGTAATATGGGACAGATATTAATACTTGGAGAAAAGGAATCTTTTATTATAAGGGTTTTACTGAAGAAGCTGGCAGACGCCGAAATTGATGCGGTATTTACCACTCCAAATTTAAATAAAATTCACGAGCTTTGGAAGGACACCTCTCTTGTGACCTTTTATATGGAAAAGGATGAGGTCCTGCCAGAGGAAATAAGGACATATCTTGTAGATAATCTTGAGAACGACGATAAAAAGATTGTTCTGATTGGCGAGCCTGTTGATACTACAGAGGTTGCATCGGGCTTCCCAGGCCATCTTATTTACAATACATTGCCACGTCCACTTGACTATGATGAATACATTTCCTGTGTAAACAAATATAACAGCCAGGCTAGCTCTGGAGAGTTGAAAAAGAAAATACTTATCGTTGATGATGATCCAAACTATATGAGCCTTGTGAGAGAATGGCTTGTGGAGGATTATAAGGTATCTATGGTTACTTCTGGAATGCGAGCTATAAAATGGCTTGGTGCCAACAAGGTGGATTTGATTCTTCTCGATTATGAAATGCCTGTTACCACAGGCCCTCAGGTTCTGGAAATGCTCAGGGCAGACGAGGATACAAAGGATATCCCTGTAATTTTCCTTACAGGAAATGATAGCAAGGAAAGCGTTATGTCGGTGGTAGAATTAAAGCCACAGGGATATTTCCTGAAGACTATGCCTAGGGATGAATTCTTGAATAAAATAAAAGTCTTCTTTATGCAGGAGAATAATTGACAATATGAAATGGGGAATACATGGAAAAGCTCTCGCTGGGATTATCGTATTTACGTTATTGATAAATACTGCAATGTGTCTCAGCGGTTCTTTTATTTTTGATAAATCGGTTCAAAAAATTTATAACGAGCGCGGATACGTTGTAGCAAATATTATCTTAGATCAAATAGACCACGATGAGATTGCTAAATATGCCAAGACCTGGGAGGAGGATGATTACTACCAGGAAATGGTAATGTACCTTGAAGACATTCTGGAGTATTCAAACGCTGCGTATATTTATATTGGCGTCCCATACGAGGACAAAACAATAAAGTACATTTATGATTCAGGTAGTCACATGGGCTTCGTGGATCCAATTGCTGCACCCTTCGATGAACTGTGGCAGGCTTATACAGATGGCGTTAGACCAAAGAGCTATCTGGTTCGCCACTCTCAGTACGGATATTTGACTTCCAGCTGTCTGCCTGTAAAGGACAGTGATGGAAATGTAGTTGCGTTGTTGTTTGTTGATACCGATATGGAGGTAATTCAGCTCACACTTCACAGCTTTGTTTTAAACATGATAATCATTGCCTTTATTCTTTTGGCAGCCTTCTGTCGATTGAATTGGTATTACGTGAATAAAAACCTGATCCAACCTATGATGCACATCAGAGAGAATGTAAAAGCATTTGCTGAGAGCACTAAGGTCGATGATAGTACACTAATTGAAGTAAATACTAATGATGAACTAGAGGATATGGCAAACTCTATAAATCAAATGGAGAAGGATATTGTTGCGTATATCTACAGTATCCAGACCATAACTGCCGAAAAGGAGCGTATCACTGCAGAGCTGAACGTTGCTACACAGATTCAGGCAGGCATGTTACCAAGAAATTTCCCTCCATTCCCTGAGATGGATACATTTGATATTTACGCATCCATGACTCCAGCGAAAGAGGTAGGTGGAGATTTCTACGACTTCTTTTTATTGGACGATGACCATATCGGAGTAGTAATGGCGGATGTTTCTGGAAAGGGTGTTCCAGCCGCACTTTTTATGGTAATAGCCAAGACTCTTATCAAGAACAGAGCTATGATGGACGAAAAAATGTCTCCAGCTGATATTTTATATGATGTAAATAATCAGCTTTGCGAGGGAAATGATTCGGGGTTGTTTGTTACAGTTTGGTTTGGAATTATTGAGCTTTCTACTGGTAAGGGAGTAGCTGCTAATGCTGGACATGAGCATCCGGTTATTAAGAGAAGTGGTGGACAGTACGAACTTGTTGTTTACAAGCATTCTCCAGCTGTATCCACATTAGAAAATATAAAATTTACGGAGCATGAGTTTGAACTTAATCCTGGTGATAGCTTCTTCGTATATACGGATGGTGTAGTTGAGGCTACCAATTCCGAAGAAGAATTGTATGGCACCAAGAGACTATTACAGGCTCTTAACACTAATCCGAACGCTACAGGCAAGGAGCTTTTGGCCAATGTAAAGAAGGATATTGATACCTTTGTGCTAGATGCTCCACAATTTGATGACATTACTATGTTAGCATTTGAATATAAGGGATAAAAGAATGGCCAGGTGATTATACCTGACCTTCCTTAAACATTTTCATCATTTCATTGGTGAGACTGTAATCCAGTGGCTGTAGCTCTATGTCATCACGCTGTACCCACTGGGCATATTTTAGCTCCGAGGCATCCATTGTAATGGTGTCGTCGCCATCTACATCACAGTAGAAGCCCATCAGTATATCGCTGGCGATACCCCATGGCTGAGACTTATAGTAACGGATATTTTTAACATTGATACCAGTCTCCTCCATGACCTCGCGAGCCACGGTCTCTTCCATTGTTTCACCTATTTCGGTGAAGCCAGCCACAAGTGCATTGTGAGCGAAACCGGTTTTGTATTTGGTGAGAAGTATTTTATCCCCATTTGTGACACCTACTATCACCGCAGGGTTTATCCTAGGGTAGACTGTTTTACCGCACACTGGACATACCCTTGCACGCTCGTTTTTTGAGTTTTCATTTTTAGCACCACATTTTCCGCAGTACACTGTGCCTTCATACCATTCAGACAGCTGTAGGGCAGTGAAGGCTGCAAAGATATAGTGCTTTGGTGAAAGATAGTAGTTGCGAAGCTGCTTCATATTACAGAAGTCAAAGTCTTCTGGGTAAATTGAGGAAGCTATCGCATCCTGATTTTGAAGGAGAAAGAAATCCTCCTCATCGATACTGAAAAGATAGACAAGCTCCATTTCAGAGCTATCCTGAAAGTCCTTAAGGTAAGGGAAAGCTATGGACTTGTCCTCATCGTTTACTTTAATTAAGAAATCGCCACTTTGGTGAATCAAAACCAGGCTGTTTGATGCGGCTTTTTTATTTGGGTCGAAAGAATTATTAAGCTTCTTTGGTGAAATGTCCTGTATCATGGTTTTCTCCGTAAAATTTTTCTTTCGTAAATGATACTACTTTTTTGACCGTTATAAAAGCTAAGACAGGGCAGAACTAGAATCGTTATTTAGTATAATTTTGCTAAATATAATTTTACAAAATTTAATTATGGTGCTACAATGTTTGCCAGGAGGTTATGGAGTATGAGTGAATACAGACAAGAATTTTTTAAAGGCGAGCGCGCCCTTTTTGCAGTAGACGGGGCTAAGATATACGATTCAATTTTTGATGACGGAGAGTCACCACTGAAAGAAAGCAAGAATATCGAGGTATATAATTCCCAGTTCAAGTATAAGTATCCTATGTGGTACTCCAACAACGTAAAGGTTGAGAATTGTAACTGGTTCGAGATGGCCAGATCCGGTGTTTGGTACACAAACAACATTTCAGTAAAGGATTCTCTTATCACCGCACCAAAAAATTTCCGTCGTTGCGATGGTGTTTTTCTGGAAAATGTTGATTTGACAAATGCAGAGGAAACATTCTGGAGTTGTAAAAATATCAAGCTAAAGGATGTGACAGCAAAGGGACATTACTTTGCTATGAATTCTGAGAATATTGAAATTGATAATCTTAGATTAGATGGCAACTATTCTTTCGATGGTGGAAAGAACATTGTAGTTCGTAATTCCGTTTTACTGTCTAAGGATTCCTTCTGGAACACAGAGAATGTGACAGTCTATGATTCATATATTTGTGGCGAATACCTGGGCTGGAATTCTAAGAACCTTAAGTTTGTAAATTGTACTATCGAAAGCTTGCAGGGACTTTGCTACATTGACAATCTTACAATGGAAAATTGCAAGCTGATCAATACTACATTAGCTTTCGAATTTGCAAAGAATATTAATGCTGAGATCACAAATAAAATCGACAGCGTATTCAATCCAGAAAACGGAACAATCACAGCACCTGAGATTAAGACTCTCATCATTGAGAAGGATATGGTAGATCCTGACAAGACCAAGATAGTATGTGAGGCAATCGGTGAGAAGCAGGATGTTGTGGAGTGGAGAGTTAACTAGACTTGGAGAACAAAATGGGAAAATACAACTTTGATGTAGAGATAAATCGTCGCGGAACAGATTCCCTGAAGTGGGATGTAAAGGAAAATGAACTGCCTATGTGGGTGGCAGATATGGACTTTCAGACTGCCCCAGAGATTAGAGATGCTATAGCACGTCGCTTGGAGCATGGAGTTTTTGGATATTCTGACCTTACAGACGATTGGTACAAGGCCTACCAGAATTGGTGGAAGAACCGTCACGGTTTTTCTATTGAAAAGGAATGGCTTATTTTCTCTACAGGTGTTATCCCATCCCTTTCTTCTATAGTAAGAAAGCTGACCACCCCTAATGAGAAGGTCATCATTCAGACCCCAGTCTATAATATCTTCTTTAACAGTATTTACAATAACGGCTGCAGGGCCCTTGAAAATCCTTTGAAGTATGAGAATGGTCAATATTCAATGGACTTTGAGGACCTTGAAGAGAAGATGTCAGACCCACAGGCTTCGTTAATGGTTCTCTGTAACCCTCAAAACCCAGCCAGCAAGATTTGGGATGCTGACACCTTGAGAAGGGTGGGAGAACTGGCTTCAAAATACGGCGTTACAGTGGTTTCTGATGAGATTCATTGTGACATTACAGCTCCAGGTAAGGAATATGTTCCATTTGCATCAGTATCTGAGGTTTGCAGGGACATTAGCATTACCTGCATTGCCCCGACAAAGGCATTTAACATAGCTGGTATGCAGACATCAGCAGTTGTGGTTCCAAACAAATTCCTTAGACATAAGGTGTGGAGAGCTTTAAATACTGATGAGGTTGCAGAACCAAATTCCTTTGCTCAGGTTGTGACAATAGCTGCTTTTAACGAAGGCGGAGATTGGCTTGATGAAATGAGGGAATACGTATTTGCGAATCGCAAGCGCGTTCAGGAGTTTATCACAGCTGAAATACCAGATATTTCTTTAGTGGATGGAGATGCCACCTATCTTTTATGGATAGATATTAGTAAGCTTGGCAAATCAAGTGATGAGGTTGCCCACTTTATCAGGAGGGAAACCGGTCTCTATATTACAGAAGGCTTGGAATATGGAGAGGCTGGCAGATATTTCCTTAGAATGAATGTGGCCTGCTCAAGGACCACTCTCGAGGACGGTTTATCGAGATTAAAAAAAGGAATTGAATTACTGAAAAAAGAGTCTAATTAAGGAAGAAAGGGGCCTGTCTATATGACAGACCCCTTAATTGGTTTATGGTTGATTATTTAATCTAAAACACTATAGAAGTTATCTATATTCTCCTCTGGTAACTCCACTGGATCCCAACCGTAATCCTTATATGCCTTGATTTCAAGATTGTTAGCTGCAACATAGTTTGCAATTATCTGAGCTCTCAAGGCCTCGTTTGCTTCTTCATCTCCACTGGACTTAGTTAAGTCTTCATAATAGTCACCAAAGATTTTCTTTGCTGTAGGTTCAAAATCAGACCCATCACCTACGGTTTCGAAGCTAGTAACTTCATAACCTTCGTCAGTGGACTTTAAATGAATACAGCCTGGATATGAACCGCCAGAGGTTGTTTCAAGTGTATCCCCGTTTAATTCATAATTATATATATGGAAGTTACCCCAAACGCGAATGTCTTCCTTATCACTTTCATCCTCATGGATGATAATTGGACAAGGGATTGTCACGTCAGAAGCCTCATAATACTGTCCCAACTCGTCAATTAAATATTGATACAGCACGCTGTAGAAAAGCTCTGGACCAGGGTATTCATAAGCTGGAAGAGTAGTAGCCTCTGAAGAAGTCTCTTTTCCTGTGGTCTCTTCAGCCACTTCTTCTGTAGGTGTCTCAGCAGTAGCTTCTTGTGTTTCTTCTATAGTAGTATCTGTGGTTGCTGTAGTGTCTGCTGTGCTTCCACAGGCAATCATAGAACCAGCCATAGATATTATTAATGCAATTGCTAATCCAGTACGTCCAATATTTTTTCTCATTTTCTCCTCCTCGTAACTTACCTGTATTTACGTTTGTTTATAGGTATAGTTTAATATTTGCACTATCACATATTTATCACATTGCAGTGGATATTTTGTGAAAACCACTTGAAAAAATACATAAATCTGATACCATTAGATTGTACACAATTAGTATTATTTTTTAGGGGGCTTTATGGCAAAAAGAATTGGAATGTCTTTATTCGGTGTAATCATTTGTTTTGGCTCAGCCTTCTATATGACGGCAGACCTTGGTGTTTCTACTTACGATGCGGTTGCTCTGATTATTGCAAACACCTGGAAAAAGGGAAAGTTCCAGTATGTACGAATCATCACTGATTTAGTATGCGTGGCATTAGGCATAGCTCTGTTTCTTATGTCCGGAGCAGAATTAATAAAAGTACCTACAATAGTTGGCGTCGGCACCATTATCACAGCCTTTTTTATGGGACCATTGATTGAATTCTTCAATGTGCATATAGCCAGACCATTTTTGAAAGGTAAAGAAGTTGTTTTAAAATAAAGGAGGTAACGTATGGAATTTAAGGAAGTAATCAAGAACCGTTATTCGTGCAAGAAGTACGGCACACAGAAGGTAGAAAAAGAAAAGCTCGAGGCTATCCTTGAGGCCGGCAGACTTGCACCAACAGCAAAGAATCTTCAGGAGCAGCACATTTATGTTGTAGAATCTCCAGAAGCTCTTGCAAAGATTGACAAGGCAACACCTTGCAGATACGGTGCTCCTACTGTTCTCGTAGTAGCTTTTGACAAGAATAACGTATTTACATACCCAGGAGAGAAGAGAGATTCCGGTGTCGAGGATGCTGCCATTGTAGCTACACATCTTATTCTCGCTGCAGCTGATGAGGGCGTTGATAGCTGCTGGCTCAACTTCTTCGACCCAGACGCTTTGGCTAAGGATCTTGGCCTTCCAGAGAATGAGGAAATACTTATGCTCCTCGACTTAGGCTACGTTGCTGATGGCGCAGGCCCATTACCAACACACGATAACAGAAAGCCATTATCTGAGACTGTAAGCTATATGTAACATATATACTTGTGTATTAATAAAGGAGTGAAGACCTTAGGGATTTCACTCCTTTATGTTTTTTAGCCCAGGTAAATCTATAAGGGAATACAACTCAAAGATTTAGGGTGAATTGGATATATTATTAGCACAATTCGCACAAATTGACGTTTTTAAGCGAATAGATTTACTTTAAAAAATCACAGAAAATCTGTTGACACCAGATAATCAGGGTGATATTATAATCGAGCGCTGAGGGACAGACAGTCACGAAGCGAAACGAAGATTGATAACTGAACAGTGAAACAAACCTTGAATTAATACAGTTTTTATTGTAACAAGCAAGCTTGTTACTTACACAACTCCATCGTGTTGTGAGAGACATGTATCCTTGAAATTCATTTAAGTTTCTTAAAGAA
>JAEEGL011695542.1_pt1 | contig 20657 bp, 16 predicted proteins | sample 9134231 | NCBI WGS metagenome assembly JAEEGL01 (sample SAMN16246548, study PRJNA631951) | gut metagenome | biome: gut microbiome; feature: rumen; material: fiber-attached | host: Bos | place: Iran: Karaj | collected 2018-10
GCTCGTAGGAAGCCTGGAGGGCTGCCATCTCCTCGGGAGTACCCTGAGGGACAGTGTAGTGGACACCGTCGGCGTCGATGACGGTCGGCATGGCCATCATGACGGTCTTGAAGCCGCACTTGTCGCAATTGACGTAGCAGCCGGCAGGCCAGGTGAACTTTTCGCCGCCCATTGCGGCCTCGATCATCTTGACGGCCTGGTATGCAGGGCTCTGGAAGGAGCTGCGGCCGCGGAGCTTGATGATGTTGGAACCGCCCTGGATGGTATTGTGCTTGATCTCGGCCCAGCGCTCGGCGGAGATGTTGAAGTCGGCGATGGGCTTGCCGTCGACGAGAGCCTCGGAAGCGAAGACCGCCATGGCCTCGCCGTGACCGCCGTAGGTATAGGCGTTGGTGACCTTGCACTGCTGCACGCCGCACTCGGCTGCAAGAGCCTCCTGCAGACGGGTGGAGTCAAGGGCTGCGAGGGAGGTCAGCTGATTGGGCTTAAGACCTGAACGGATGAGGGCGGTAAGCGCAGTGACATCGGCAGGGTTGAAAATGACGACGACGTGCTTCACGTCGGGGCAGTACTTCTCGATGAGCTCGCCGAACTCGGCGGCGATCTTGCAATTGCCCTTGAGCAGGTCCTCGCGGGTCATGCCCTCCTTGCGCGGGGCTCCGCCGGAGGAGATGATGTACTTGGCGTCCTTGAAGGCAACCTCGGGATCGACGGTCCAGGTGATGTTGGCCTCAGGGAAAGCACAGTGGTACATTTCCTCAGCTACGCCGTGGACACCGGGCTCGTAGATGTCATAGAGGCAGATGTTCGGGGTAAGGCCGAGCATCATCGCGGTCTGGGCCATGTTGGAGCCGATCATGCCGCCGGCGCCGACAATGAGCAATTTTTCGTCAGTCAGGAATTTCATAACAAATTATTTATTAGTTCTATCGTACCTTATGGGACTGCAAATATACTTAAAATATATGACAAAAGAGGCGTGTGTTTCTTGGAAATCAAAAAAAACGCTATATTTGCAGAGTTGAACACTTGACACTTAGTATGGAGCCTCCCAGTTGTACTCTGACAGACACCGGCATGCAAGCGGACCCAGCCTCTGAGGATCCGTTGACATACTTCACGTACAGAAATACAATATGAATCCAGTCGGGACGAAAGTCTCCGGCCGCTCCGTCGTGTCCTAAATGATAATATATGGCACTTTATTTACTGAAAGAGCTTGACAACACCGCTAAAGTAGCCGTCTGGCAGATCACCGAGACGGAAGCGGAGCTGCGCGAGCTGAGTTCCACCCCCGCCGACGAGATGGAGGAGATATCGTTCATCAAGAGCGAGTCCCTCCGCAAGCAGCGCCTGGCGGTGCGCGCCCTGCTCAACGAGCTCTTCGACGACAAGGTTTACCTCGCCCACCACGACAACGGCAAGCCTTACATAGAGAACAACTCCATCAACATCAGCATCACCCACACCGAGAAGTACGTCGCCGTCATCCTCGACCAGAACGACGAGGTGGGCATCGACATCGAGTCCCTGGACCGCGACTTCTCCGTCGTTGAGAAGAAGGCCCTGTCCGAGGACGAGATCGATGACCTCGAGGACGACAGGGAGGAGAAGAACGAGCAGCTCGCCATCTACTGGTGCGCCAAGGAAGCCATCTTCAAGAAGATGTCGCAGTACAACGTCGATTTCGTCGAACAGATCGAGATCGAGCGCTTCCGCTCCAAGGGCGAAGGGGAGCTTGAGGCCACCTTCATCCACAAGGACGGATACGAAGAGGACCTGGAACTCGAATACATCACCTTCGACCGCCACGTCCTGGTCTGGGTCAGAGAATAATCACAAACCTGTTAACCAGCGAGTTAACAGGTTTGTTTTTCAATTGTTGATAACTTTTCGGGACTTGAGGGGTCCAAACACGGAGGAAAACCCTATATTTGTATCAGGAGAAGAGAAAACTACAAAACGGGAAAGATCGTGTTGTTCATTTTGACGATACGCTTTTTTCACTTTGTCAGGGCGCGGGCTTTTGTCCGCGCCTTTTTCTTTTAAATGCTACTGCGGCCTCAGCCAGGGGACGGGATTCTGCGGTCCCTTGGATGACCAGAGCTGGAAATGCAGCTGCGTCGAGCCGCCTATGGGCTCGACCGCTCCGAGGACCTGGCCGGTGCTGACCTTGTCGCCGGCCTTTACGGACACGGTCCCGAGCTTGCAGTAGAAAGTGAAATAGTCGCCGTGCTGGACCAGCACGCATTTGTTGTAGCCAGGCTGTACGATGACGCTCTTGACCACTCCGTCGAACACGGCCTTGACCTGCGTACCGTTGGAGAGGGCGATGGAGATGCCTTCGTTGTCCGGAAGCTTGAGCTGGGTATAGACAGGATGGTACTGCGCGCCGAACTTCTCCACTACAGGGCCTTCGGCCGGCCAGGGAAGCTTGCCTTTGTTTGACGAGAACTCCTTGCCGAGCGTATAGTCTATGGGCTCGGCCTTCCTGGCAGAAGCCGTGGTCCTGGAATTCTTCTTCGTGGTTGCGGCGGGCTTCATAGCCTCCGCGATGATCCGGGCGATCTCCTTGTTCAGGGCTTCGACCTCCCTGCGCTTGGAGTTGAGCTGGCTCTGGTACCTGCTCTTCTCCTTATTCAGGACCTGGATGGTCTGCTGGGCGGTACTCTCCTCCCTCCTGAGCCGCTCCATCTCGGCGAGCCGCTCCTTCTGGAGCGCGGCCGCCTCGCTGCGCAGCCCTGCAAGCTGCTCCCGCTCACCCTCGAGGACCGCCTTGGCCTCCTTTATCTTTACGCCCTGGCTGTTCATCTCCTTCGAAAGGTTCTTCAGGAAGGAGTAACGGCGCAGGCCCTGCGCGAGATTCTCGCTCGCGAGGATGTACATGTACCAGACGCGGGCGTCGCGGTTCTTGTATGCGCCCTTGACCAGTTTGTTGTAATAGAAAGTCATGGTGTCCAGGCGTACCTGGAGGCTGTCGATGCGCATCTGCTTGCGGCGTATCTCGCCGTCGAGCCGCGCGATCTCCTCCTCGCCCTCCCTGATGAGGCCGCGGCGGAGCTCTATCTTCTGCTGGACGAGCGCCAGGGTGTTCAGGGCGTTGGAATTGCGGGTGGCGTTGTCGCGGAGCTGACCGTCGATGATGGATATCTCATGCTCCAGGCGGTCACGGCGCGACTTCTGCGCGGAGGTGTCCTGCGCCGATGCCGGAAGGACAAAGCACAGGAACAGGAGAAGGAGGACGTATCGGCGGAATCCCATCATTTGCCTACAGCCTTCAGCCTTTGCCCGACGCGCTGCGCGAGGTCGGGAATCTCGTTTTCGGTATCCTTCTTAAGGGCCTGGTCCCAGTAAACCTTGGCCAGGTCGTACTCGCCGAGGGCATAGAGGACCTCGGCGTAATGGTCGAGAATGGTCGCACTGTCCTTACCGCCGTACAGCATGGCATGCTTGAAATACGGCTTGGCTTCCTTCGACTTCTTCTGGAGATGGAGTATCCATCCGTAGGTGTCCAGGTATGTGGCGTTGTCCGGTTCAAGCTCCACCGTAATCTTGCTCATGGCCGCGGCCTTGGACAGCCTGCTGCCCCTGATGCAGAGGTAATAAGCGTAGTTGTTCAGCACGGGAGCATAGCGGGGATTGATCTTCAAGGCCTTCTCGTAAGCCTTGAAGGCCTCCTTCTCGTTGTCCAGCTGATGGTAGGTGTCGCCGATAGTGGACAGCGCCTGCACCACCACGTCCGGGTTGTCCTTGAAAGCCTCCGCCATGCGGGTGCTTTCCGCGATGACCGCGGGCATGTCGCCGAGGTTGTAGTACGCCATCACCCTCATGTTCAGGAAGGCCGGCTCGTCAGGGAAGGCTGCGTACGCCTCCTCGGAGGCAGCGAGCAGCCCGTCCCAGTCATCGTTGTAGCTCAGGGACTGGATGTACATCGCCCTGGCGTTGAAGTCTTCGGGATAAAGGGCGCTGTTGGCCTTGAAAAGCTCTACTCCCCTGTCCCTGCGGTCGGTACGGTAATAATATGTGCCCGCAGCAAGGAGCATGGATGAATCGGCAGGATGAGCACGGAGGCCTGTATCGTACAGGGTGTCCAGCTGGGAGCGGAAGTTCTGGAAGAAACGCCCGTCCATATGCTCGGTGATGTCGGTCAGGTACCGGCTCTTCATCTGTACAGGAATGGAAGGGCTGGCGGCAAAACGGTCGAGAGTCTCGAAGAAGCTGTCGAAGGAACGCCGCATGCGGTAGATCTCGGACTTTCCGAGCAGCGCCGGGGCATATCCGGAGTCGAGCGCCAGGGCCTGGTCGTAATAAGCCATGGCCAGGGAGTCGTCGGGGTCGGCGAGCCTCGCGTCGCCCATCATCGCGAACACCTGGGGTGAAGGATACTCCTCACTGATCTCCTCCAGGAGCCTGAAGGCCTCTTCGGCCTTGTCCTGGTGCATGAGTATGTCGTAACGGGCCATCGCCGTCTGCTCGTCGCGGCCGGCCATGGTCTCGATCTCGTCAAGCGTGGCAATCACCTTGTCCATGGAATTCAGCCGTGCATAGAGGTTCACGAGGGAATAATAGAGGTCCAGCTTGCGGGGATGGTCCTTCACAAGCCCCTCATATACCTCCACCGCCTGACCTTCCTGACCGGTCATCGCATAGAGCGCGGCAAGGCGGTCCTTGTACCAGTAATTTGCCGGATCGAGACGCGAGGCCTCGAGGAGCTCCTTGACGGCCGAGTCGGCATCATTCTGCCGGACATGGCAAAGGGCCATGTAATAATGCGCGGCGTCGTTCTCCGGGAACGCATCGATGATGACGGAGAGGCGGGCCATGGCATCCTTCAGGTCGCCGGCATCGTAGTCCTGCACCGCATCCACCAGAAGCGATTCCGCGGTATCCTTAAGGGATGAGGCCCTTCCCTGCGCCCTCGAGAGGGGCGAAGAAAGGGCGAGGACCATAAAAATATATATAATAAGTGCAGTCTTGTTCATGATACAAAAATACTACTTTATTTCGTTTCGCTGAGGCTTGTTTCTGATATTTTAACTAATTTCGTACCGGGTTTGAATATTTTTCAGTGTGTCATGCAACATTTTGGAAACAAAACGCATCTTAACACACGGGTAACAACCCAGGACCAGACTTCAAAAGACGTGACGACCCTAGGCGAGCAGCAGATGATAGCCCTTTGCAAGAAGGGCGACAGGGCTGCGCAGAAGGCGTTGTTCGATTCGTTGTCTCCCAAGATGTTCGCCATATGCATACGCTATATGGGGAGCAGGGAGGCGGCCGAAGATGTGCTCCAGGAGGGGTTCATCTCACTCTTTTCGAAGCTGGACAGTTATTCGGGGGAGGGTTCCTTCGAAGGCTGGGCCCGGAAGGTCTTTGTCAATACTGCACTCATGACACTGCGCAGGAACGACGTGATGCGCCAGAGCGAGGACATAGAGAGTGCCCGGAGCATTTCCGGGAACGACGTCTCCGCCCTCCAGAGCATCTCGTACAAGGAGCTGATGGGCATGATAGCGGAGCTTCCGCCCGGATTCAGGACGGTGTTCAACCTCTTCCTCATCGAGGGGTATTCGCACAAGGAGATCAGCGGGATGCTGGGCATCTCCGAAGCCACTTCCCGGTCGCAGCTTCAGCGCGCAAGGGTCATGTTGCAGAACAGGATAAAGAAGTATAAGTAAGATGCAGAACGACAAGTACACGGATTTCGATCTCGAGCTGAAAGGCTTGCTCAGGGACGCGGAGGAAGAAGTTCCTTCGCGGATCTGGGATGCCGTCAGCAGCGAGCTTGACCGCAGGGACCGCAGGAAGGTCGTCGCCCTAAGGTGGCGGCGGGCTGCAGCCTGGACGGCTGCCGCCGCGGCCGTACTGTCCGGCATCTTCATCTTCACCGGCCGCGAGGGCGCCCGGAAGCCCGACTTCACCGCTTCCGCCACCGAGGAGGTCCGCAAGGCGGACGTTCCCGTGACGGAGGACATCCCTTCCATCGAGGAGCAGATCGCTGCGTCGTCAGGCGCGGCGCTGGCCTCCGTGCCTGAGCCGGCCGTGCGGCGTCCCGCCGCCCAGGCCGCCGTCCCTTCGGCCGTGACGCCGGCCGACACCTTCGTCCCCGAAGAGGCTGCAGCAGAAGAGGTTCCCGTAGCGGAAGAAACTCCCGTAACGGAAGAGGCTCCCACCCGGGCCACCGAGGCTGAGAAGCCTTCCAGGCCTTCCGCCCCGGCCGTCACCGCTCCCTTCAACCCTGCCGATCCCTTCGCCTGGGATGACGTGGAGGAGGAAAAGGAGTCCTGGACCGACCACGCGGTATTCTCCCTCTCCGGCAACGCCACGACCAACGACTTCAACGGCACCGGAGTCCGTCAGATGCGCACTCCCGCCTCCGGCATAAAGGCACGCACCGGCATCGAGGAGAAAGGCTCGTCATCGTACTCCATTCCCCTTTCCTTCGGAGTTGGCATCCGCTACAACTTCAACGACCGCTGGTCCGCAGGTACCGGCATAAACTGGTCGCTGCTTACCAGGACCTTCAACGGCACCTACACCGAAGTCAAAGGCGACGACATTATCCATTCCATCAATTCCGAGATAGTCCACGACCTCCAGTACATAGGCGTCCCGCTCAATTTCTACTACAACATCCTCAACAGCAGGAACCTTCGTTTCTACGCATGGGGCGGCGGCACTGCGGAGCACAGCATCTCCAACCGCTACCGCATCAAGAGCGACGCCGGGGACATCTTCTACCGGGAGGCGGCTAAGGGCATCCAGTGGTCGGTTGCCGGCGGACTCGGTCTCGAGTTCATCGTAGGAAAACATCTCGGCCTGTACCTCGACCCGAGCGCGCGGTACTACTTCGACTGCGGACAGCCTTCCAGCATCCGCACCAAGCACCCCTTCATGCTGAACTACGAGCTCGGCCTCAGGTTCAATCTCTAAAAAAAGTCATTCCGCCTTGCCCTGAAGGTAGGCCTTGAAGAACCTGCCCTGGGTGGTGGGGGTGAAATCCCAGTCGCTGATCAGCATCGGCGCCCAACTCGTGTCGAAGCACCATACGGTAAATGAGATACCCTTTTTCTCAAAATACTTGGTTATGTGCTCGCCATAGACATCGGTGGACATAACCGGAACGTGCGCACCACGCTCATTTTCAAGGCAATAGCCTATCTCCGTGCAGATGACGGGGTAGGTGTCGGCCACATAGCCGAAATCCTTCTCCCACTTCTCCTCCCAAGGCTCGGAACGCTTCATCGGATAGGGATGCGACACATAGGCCACGTTGGGACGGGCGATCGGCTCGGCGGCTACCGGGGTCAGGTCATAGGCCCAGTCGAATCCAGCGCACAGGCAGAGGGCATTGGGATTGTAGGTGCGGACAGTATCGATGATCTGCTCCTGCAACCCTTTCCACTCGGTCCACGTACAAGGTCCCGTACCATTTACCGTGGGTTCGTTGAAAAGCTCATACAGAGCCACTTGCGGCTCATCCTTGTAACGCTGGGCAACGGTCCTCCAGAACTTGAAGGTCTCGGCTTTCGTGGTATTGTACATTGCCGAGGTGTAGCGTTCTTCCTTGAGATTGCCGATGGAATGCCAGTCCATTATGACATACATCCCGTACTGTTTCGCCCACTCGATACCCTGATCCATAGCCTTGAAGGTATCTTCCCACCCATAGGAATTGATGTTGGACGGGTGCACTGCGAAGCGTACGACATTTGCTCCCCAGTCGGCTGCCGCTGCGAAATACCTCTCGTTCCACTGCCCTTCGCGGACAAGTTTCACAGGATCCGAGAAACATAACCCGCGGAATATCAGTTCATTCCCGTCAGGACCGATGAACTTGTTGCCCTCGACCTTCACCCAGCGGTCAGCAGCCGAACAGGATGCAGTAAAGATAATGGCGCACGCAGCGATCGCCGCGAATGATAAGATGTTCTTTTTCATAGTATTTTAAGATTTTGACGATTGGCAACGGATGTATTCCTTGCAATATAACCATTTTTTGGGAAAGAATACCGATTTTTCCGACGGCATTGGATTCAAGGGGATTAATCACTATCTTCGCATTGAAAAAAGTCAATACACGGATGGAACATCGCATCGTCATACCGGATATTTCCGCGCTGGACGCGGCTGCAGCGGACTTCCTGGAACAGACCAGGGGGCACAGTCTCATTGCGTTCTACGCACCGATGGGAGCTGGCAAGACTACCTTCACGACTGCAGTCTGCCGTGCGCTGGGCGTAGAAAGCGACGCAGTCAGCAGCCCTACTTTCTCCATTGTAAATGAGTATAGGACAAAGGACGGCGAATCGGTCTTCCATTTCGATTTCTACCGTATCAACCGCATCGCGGAGGCACTCGACATAGGCTTCTACGACTATATCGACAGCGGATGCCTGTGCCTTATGGAGTGGCCGGAGAACATAGAGGACATTCTCCCGGACGAAACCCTCCGCGTCAGCATCGCTGTATGCCCTGACGGATCGCGGGTCCTCTCCTGGGAAGACTAAAACCACATGATATCATGAAAAGAATAATCATCATCGTCGCGGCCATGGCCGCTTGCCTGTTCATTTCCTGCCGGCAACAGGGAGTACCCGAGGAGTTCAACCACAAGGCAAAACCTGCGAAACTGGGAGTTGCTCCCGAAAAGATAGCCGCGCTGGATGCGGTGCTGCAGGGTTTCGTGGACCAGGAGAAGGTCTCCTGCGCAACGGCTTTCATCGCCAAGGGAGGAAACGTCGTCTACGAGAAGTCATTCGGCTACAAGAACCTGGAGAACAAGGTTCCGGCAGAACCAGACGATATCTATGTCCTTTTCTCCCAGACCAAGGCCATCGTGGCCGTCGCGCTGATGACCCTTTACGAACAGGGGAAATTCGAAATCGACGACCCCATCTCCAAATACATCCCCGGATTCACGGATGAAGTCCTGACTTCCGTCGGGGACGACGGCACATACTCCACCGTTCCTGCGGACAGGCCGGTCACCATCGGCCACCTGATGTCGCACTCCTCCGGCTACCTTGCTCCGCTCACGAACAAACTCAACCGCATCCAGATGGCATCCGGGGAGCGCACCATGGCACCAAGGACGACTGTCGGAGAGTCCGTGGAGGCAAATAAAACCCTTCCGCTGGGGTTCCAGCCCGGGACTGAGTGGAACTACAACTACGACATGGATGTCATCGCATACCTCGTGGAGATCCTGTCCGGCAAAACCCTGCAGGAGTACTTGAAGGAGGCAGTATTCACACCTCTCGGAATGGATTTCACGGCCTATTATTATGACGATGAGTCTCTGAAAGGCCGCTTCGTCACCACTTATACCAAGCAGGACGGAAAGCTCGTAAAGTCCCCGATGTCGAACGTCGACAACCTCTTCAACGGCCCCAAGACCTATGCCGGAGGCACCTTCGGTCTATATGGTCCCATCGAGGACTACGCCAAGTTCTGCCAAATGCTGATCAACGGCGGAGAATTCAACCACCATCGCATTCTCAAGCCGGAAACCATCGCCCTGATGCGCCAGAACCGTCTTCCCGAGGTCAATGGCGGAGGCAAGGGCTTCCGTTTCGGCCTGGGCTTCGAACTTTTCGACCATCCTGACAAGGTGAAGACCGACCCCAGGATGAGCGACAGCTGCTTCCGCTGGGGCGGCGCCGCAGGAACCGAGTACCTGATGGACCCGGAGAACGACCTCGTCATCCTTTACTACATCAGCATGTGGGGTGACACCGGCACCTATCCCGTCTTCCTGAAAGCCGCATACGACCTGTTCGAATAAAGGTAATTTGACAATGACAGAGGCGCGATCCGGAAACGGACCGCGCCTCTGTCATAATGCCTTCCCTGAAACTAGAACTTATAGCTGACAGACTTGAGGGCTGCGTCGGCAGAGCAGCCACCGCAGAGAAGCTCGTACTGTCCGTGGACAGGAACCATGTCCTGGTCCTTTTCGGACCACCAGAGGAAGGTCTCCTTGTCCAGCGGGATGCTGACCTTGACGGTCTGGCCGGCGGGAACGGCCACACGGCGGAACGCCCTGAGGGTCTTGACCGGGCCGGCGGTGTCGTCAGGCTTGCGGACATAGAGCTGCACCACCTCGGTGCCGTCGCAGGAGCCGGTGTTGGTGACCTCTACCTCCAGTTTCTTTCCCTTGACCTTGGGTTCGCCGTAAGCGAACGAAGTGTAGCTCAGGCCGTAGCCGAAAGGATAGAGAGGCTCTCCGCGGAAATAGCGGTAGGTGTGTCCCTCCATGTTGTAATCCTCCACTTCGGGAAGCTGGTCCACGCTCTTGTAGAAGGTGACGGGGAGCTTTCCGGAAGGATTCACGTCACCGAAGAGGACGTCCGCGACGGCAGTACCGCCCTCCTGGCCGGGATACCAGGCCTGGAGGATGGCGTCGCAGCTGACGGTCTCGGGCACAAGGCCGATGGCGGAACCGGAGAAGTTGACCAGGACCACCTTCTTGCCGGCGTCGTGCAGGGCTTTCAGCAGTCTGCGCTGCACGCCGGGAAGCTCGATGTCAGTGCGGTCGCCACCGGAGAATCCGGGCACCTGCACACGCATCTCCTCACCCTCGAGGCGAGGGGAGATACCGCCGGCAAACACCACGATGTCAATGCCTTCCAGCTTCTTCAGGACAGCCGCTTCGTCAAGCTCGGGCAGGAAGCCCCTGCGCTGCTCCTCGTCACGGCGGATATAGTTCTTTATGTCGTTCACGCTGACGGCGAACTGCTTCGCGGCGGCCTCGAGCTGGGCCTCGCTGGCGCCGATAAGATTGGCATAGGCAGAGCCCTTGGGGGCGTACTCGGCATCGAGGATGCCGCAGGCACGGTCATAGACCAGGCCGGGAACGCGCTGCTGCATAGCCTGGAGCAGCGTGACGGTGCTGTTGGGTACGGGGTTGTAGTTGCCCCACTGCATCTGTGCATCGTCGGCATTGGGTCCGATGAGGGCGATCTTCTGCCCGGCCTTGAGCGGCAGGACACCGTCGTTTTTCAGCAGGACCATGGTCTCATGGGCGATATCGAGCGAGAGGGCGCGATGCTCGGGGCCCTCAACGATGGCAGGGTCAAGGTTGTCCCAGGGGGACTCGCCGTCCATCTCGCCCAGGCGGAAGCGCTCCGTCAGGACGCGGAGGAGGTTGCGGTCAAGGTCTTCCTCCTTCAGGAGACCCTGGTCGATGGCCGCGGGGATCTTGGAGAAGGTCGAGCCGCACTCGACGTCAAGGCCGTTGGCAACGGCCAGGGCTGCGGCTTCCTCGCCGGTGGCAACGAAACCGTGGCGCCCGCGCTCGAAGAAATCGGGAATGGCCCAACAGTCCGAAACGACCAGGCCCTTGTATCCCCACTCCTCGCGGAGGATCTTCTGGACGAGATATTCTGAAGCAGCGCAGGGATAGCCGCGGAAACGGTTGTATGCAGTCATCACCTCCTTAACCCCGGCCTTTGTCACAAGGTCCTTGAATGCAGGGAGATAGGTCTCGCGGAGATCCCTCTCGCTGACCTGCGCGTCGAAACGGTGGCGGTTGCTCTCCAGTCCGGAATGCACGGCGTAATGCTTGGCGCAGGCGTGGGTCTTGAGCACATCGGCGTCAGGGTCGCCCTGCAGGCCGCGTACGACTGCCATGCCAAGCTGCCCCATGAGGTAAGGATCCTCGCCGTATGTCTCCATGCCGCGGCCCCAGCGCGGGTCACGGAAGATGTTGATGTTAGGGGTCCAGAATGAGAGGCCGGCGTACTGGTACACCCTGCCGTTCTCCGCTGCGATGCGGTTCTTGACGCGCGCTTCGTCGGAGACGGCGGTGAAGACGGTCTCGATCTTGTCCACGTCGAAAGACGCGGCCATTCCGATGGGCTGCGGGAAAACGGTGGCGCTGCCGTTGCGGGCCACTCCGTGAAGGGCCTCGCTCCACCAGTTGTAAGCCTTGATACCCAGCCTTTCAACTGCCGGGGAATTGTACTGGACGAGACCGGCCTTCTCTTCAAGGGTCAGCTTGGAGAGCAGGTCCTTGGCCCTCAGCTCGGCGGGCTGGCTCTTGTCGGTGTAGGAAACTTCCTTGGGAGTGCAGGCCTGGAAAGCGGCCAGGAGGCATGCTAGCGCTGCCATGGGCAGGAAAGCGGTTCTTAGGTTCTTCATATCGTTGTCGGATTTGTATGCAACTTTCCTTCAAAATTAGTGAAAGTACGTTGCAATTCCAACAGTCGCATCATCTTTGTCGCCGCCAATCGCCGATTCTTCCACGAGCGACACCTCCGTAATGAAGCCGTTGACTCCGACAGGGTACAGTACCTCCCCGTCGCTCCACAGGTACGGCTGCCCGCCCTCCGACAGCGGATTCATGGCGATGTAAAGGCGGTGCCCCGAAAGGCAGGCGTTGCGGAAGGACAAGAAAAGCATCGGCGGCTCAATGTACAAATAAGTGGGCCAGAGCGGGGAATATACGGTGAGATGTCCGATCCTGGACACGACCACGACATCCTTCCATTCGCCTTCATAATAATTATAAACGCCTATCGCAGAGTATTTAAGCGGAGTAATAACGGGCGTACCGTCCCGGATGCGGATGTCGTACATCCGCCCGTCCGGGACCTCGACGCGCGACTCGGCCCCATCCTCCACTACATACCATAGCTTTATGTCACTGTCCTCGTCAAGCGGCCGCCAGTAACTGAAGTACAGATGCCCGCGGTCGCGGTAAAGCGCCCCGGAAGGATACGAAGGATTCGCGGAATAAAGCGCGGCTATCCCACCGTCGGGACGGGAGAATATCTCCTCGCCGTTCCGGCGCAGGGAGAACCCTTCCCCGCTGCGGCTGCGGCCGAGGGTATATATGTCATCCCCCTCGACAAGCAGCCCGCAGAGCAATTCCTTGCCGGGATAGGAGAAGAGCACTTCCCCATCACGTCCGATGACCGTTTCATCCGCGGTGCAGGACTCGGTATAGATGTGTCCTCCCGCGAGATGGTGAAGGTCTGGGTCGAGGCTTGCCGTGCATCCCCTGCCGGCCGGGAAATCCAGGATACGGAGGCTGTCGCGGAAAAGGACCAGACGGCCCTGTATCTCACCGGAAGAGGTGTCCCGGCGCCAGTCGTAGCCTTCAGGGAACTCTACGGCGGTCATATACAGGACCGTGTCCGTCCGCGGCTGCGCGTGCACAGGCACGCCGCCGCCCCGGACACTCTCGGCATAGCGGTCGCTGAAAGCGTCCAGCTTATGCAGGCCATCGCCGTTACGGAAGCAGCCGGAAAGTACGGCGGATAATAGGAGAAAGGCAAACAATCTTTTCATAATCAAGTCATTGTCCAAGGTTCTGACGGTCCAGGAAACGGTACCCGGCGGCTTCGATAATGTGCCCTGGCAGGATGTCTTCCGACCCGTCCAGGTCGGCTATCGTGCGGGCTACGCGGATTATGCGGTAGAAGGCGCGCATCGAGAGGTTCATCCTCTCCATTATCTTCGACATCGCCTCCCGGCAGGTAGCCGAGAGGATGCAGTACTTCTCAATCTGCTTGTTGTTCATCTCGGCGTTGGTGAAGACGGACTCCTCCGCGAAGCGGTGCTTCTGCGCGATGCGCGCCCTGAGCACGCGCGCCGCCACGTCGGCGCTCGGCTCGCCGCGCCGCGCCGCCAGCATCCGCTGGGAGTCCACGGGATGGAGCCACAGATGTATGTCTATGCGGTCGAGGATAGGGCCGCTGAGCTTGGAGAGGTAGGAGATGCGCTGGGAGGGGCTGCAGGTGCATTTGTCACCCTCACCATAATACCCGCAGGGACAGGGGTTGGAAGCGGCCACGAGCATGAATGAGGCAGGATAGCTCACCTTGGCCTTGAGCCGCGATACCGTCACCGTGCGGTCCTCCAGAGGGCCGCGCAGGGCCTCGATGACCGAGCGCGGCATCTGGTTGAACTCGTCCAGGAAAAGCACTCCCCCATGCGCGAGGGTGATCTCCCCTGGAATGATGTTGTCCCCGGCACCGCCTCCGACTATCGCCGGCAATGAAGCGCTGTAGTGCGGAGTCCTGAAGGGCCGGGTGCGGATCAGCCCCGGGGCCTGTCCGCCCAGTCCGGCCACGGAATAGATCTTGCTCGTCACCACCGACTCCTCGTGGGTCATGGGAGGCAGGATGCCGGACATGGCCTTGGCCAGGGAACTCTTGCCGCTGCCCGGCGGGCCCATCATTATTATATTGTGCCCGCCCGCAGCGGCGATTTCCACGCCCCGCTTGGCCCCTTCCTGGCCTATTATGTCCGCGAAATCCATTATGCCGGACTCATCCGGACGCACGTGCTGGCGGGCGCGCTGGAGCTTGCGCCAGGTGCGGCTGCTCCGTATCAGCAGCGAGGAGCAGTCCTCCGTCCCGGACAGGATACGCACGCAGTCCGCCAGCGTCTCGACGCCGTAGATGTCGATGTCGGTGAACTCCGCGGCCTCAAGGGCCGAATGCATGGGCAATATGCAGGCCTTCATCCCCCGTGCCCTGGCCATGTCAACGACCGGCAGGGCCCCCGCGATGTCGCGGACGGTCCCGTCCAGCCCGAGCTCGCCCATCACCACAAAATCCCCGACCGAGGGGAATATGCCCTGCCCGGAAGCGGCTATGATGCCCACTGCGATGGGCAGGTCATAGCCGCTTCCGCTCTTGTGAAGGTCGGCCGGTGCCAGATTTATGACAATCTTGCGGCCAGGGATATGGTATTCCAGGGCCTGGAGGGCTGTAATGGTCCTCAGCAGGCTCTCCTTGACGGCCGTATCGGCCAGTCCGACGAGGTGGATCCCTATGCCGGGAACCACGTCCACCTCAACTGTGACGGGCACTGCATCGATGCCGATGCATTTCGCTCCGATGATGTTTACAAGCATGGCGAAACAATGTTTCCGCTAATATGGCCTGCAAAAAGATAATAATCCGATAAAAAGATAAATCAGGATACGAAACATATCTTTTTATGCATTTCCGGGCCGTTTGAATCATCATTTGACGGAATTGACGGGTTTTTAAATGGGTCTGAACGCATTTCTGCCTATTTTTGTGACAGAACTAAAAAACCAATCAAAATACGACATGAACACCAGATCAATCCTGCGCATCGCGCTTGTCTCCGCCCTTGTCCTGCTGTCCTGCACAGCGGTCTCCGGCCAGAAGAAGAACAAGAAGATCGACGTTGCGGAGGCCCTCTCGGGCTATTTCACTCCGGCAACCGACGAACCTGCCACCCCGGATACCAAGGGCTTCATCCGGAGATGGCTGCTCCTGGAGCCCATCAGCAAGCCCAACCGCTCCAACACCGTCTTCACAGACAGCTACATCCGCGACGCTTTCGCCGCCGAGCCTTATGAGGGTATGTTCACCACCCTTCCCAAGAACGGCCAGAAAGTCAAGGTGATGGTCGAAAAGCAGGCCCCCGTCAATCTCACCGCCGGAAGGCCCATGATGCCCCAGGCACCTGCAGCCCCGGTTTTCGAGAAGGCTACCCTCACCTGGTATGCCCTTGACAGCAAGCTCTTCAACGTCAAGTTGTTCCGCTTCGCCACCGGTCTTGACAAGGAGCGCTACGGCGCCATCTTCGAGGCTTATACCGTAGTGGAGTGCGAGGAGGATATCGAGAACGTCCGCATGGCCGTCGGTTCCAACTCCGCTTCGATGTGGTGGCTGAACGGCGAAGAAGCCGTCATCCTTTCCGGCGACCGCCGCATGGTGGCTGACGACTGCATGTCCAAGCGCCTCACCCTCAAGAAGGGCCGCAACATCATCCGCGGCTCCGTCATCAACGGCCCGGGCATGAGCGATTTCTGCCTCCGCTTCATCGACGAGGCCGGAAAGCCCGTCAGGAACATCAAGATCGTTTGCCAGTAACCCCCCAAAAAGACTTTCAACCATGAAATCAAGAATAGTACTCATCGGGGCAGTTGCCCTTGCATCCCTTTTCGCTTCCAAGACCCTTTCCGCACAGGTTGGAGCCCCTTATATCCATGACCCGTCCACCATCATGGAGTGCGACGGCAAGTATTACACCTTCGGCACCGGAGGCGGCGGCCTCATCTCCGAGGACGGCTGGAGCTGGCACAGCGGCGCAGTCCGCCCCGGCGGCGGCGCAGCCCCTGACGCAGTCAAGATCGGCGACAGGTATCTCGTCGGCTACAGCGCCACCGGCGGTGGCCTCGGCGGCGGACACGCAGGCCGTATCCTGACCATGTGGAACAAGACCCTCGACCCGGATTCCCCGGATTTCGCATACACCGAGGCAGTGGAAGTTGCATCCTCGCTCGTTGACGAGGACTGCGACGCCATCGACGTGGGCTTCCTCCTCGATCCCAGCACCGGAAGGCTCTTCTGCACCTACGGCACCTATTTCGGATTCATCCGCCAGGTCGAGCTCGACCCCAAGACCGGCTTCCGTCTTGAAGGCAATGAGGCCATCGACGTCGCCATCGACTGCGAGGCTTCCGTGATGATGTACAACAACGGCTGGTATTACCTGCTCGGCACCCACGGCACCTGCTGCGACGGCGTGAACTCCACCTACAACATCGTCTGCGGCCGCTCCAAGAACCCCAACGGACCGTTCATCGACAATGTCGGACGCACCATGATCGAGGGCGGCGGCAAGATGGTCGCCGCAGCCGAGGACAGGCGTTTCGGCGCCGGCCACTTCGGCAGGATCGTCCTTGAGGAAGGCGTCGAGAAGGCTTCCTTCCACTGGGAGGCCGACCTTGACCTCAGCGGCAGGAGCACCCTCGCCATCCGTCCCCTCCTCTGGAAGAACGACTGGCCGGAGGTCGGCGATCTCGTCGCCGAGGGCACCTATGAGATCGAGTCCGTCCGCAGGGGATACGCCCTTGAACTGGCCGTCGACTTCGTCCGCGCACAGGGCGGCATGAGGGGCTTCGGCAGGAGCGCCGACGAGGCCGTCGTGGTGATCGAGAACCAGAAGCTCGAGGAGGTTTCCGGCAACTGGCCCGAGAAGACTCCCATCCGCATCAGCGACTATATGAACCGTCCTCACCAGAAGTGGTCCTTCGTGGCTGTCCCCGAGGCCGGCGGCTATCTCGGCGGTCCTTACTTCAAGATCGTCATCGAGGGTACCGACAGGGCCCTTACCGCCACCGCTGACTGCGAGCTCGAGAGCGCTGCTTTCGACGGCTCCGACGCCCAGCTCTGGAGGGTTGACCAGCTCACCGACGGTACCTACCGCATCATGCCCAAGGCCGTTCCCGGATGCGACCAGCCCCTGTGCCTCGTTTCCGTCGCCGACAGCACCCCGACGCTTGCGAAGTTCAACTTCAACAGCGACAACTGCAAGTGGAACCTCAAGCATTTCAAGGCTTTGAAATAAGAGTGTAACACAACGCTTACGCTCCACAAATCATTATTCAGGGACGGCCCCTCGCGGGCCGTCTTTTTTTTGTTTGTTTTACACCGCTTATGCAGTATTTTTGCAGTATATCCGTTTATGGGTCAAACAAAAGATTCGTGAAAATGAAAAAGACCATCACTTTCTTCGCCATCTGCATGCTCGCGCTCGGAAGCCTGAGCGCATGCAACAAGCAGGATCCGGACACCGACCACGAAGAGACCGTCGAGGACAAGCCTTTCGAGCCCATCGCCCTCACAAAGGCCGAACAGGAAATAAGCAACGCCTCCAACCAGTTCGGATTCGACGTCTACCATAAACTATACAACGGGAAGCAGATGCTCATCTCGCCCCTCAGCCTTTCGCTGGCCCTGTCCATGACCGCCAACGGCGCCAAGGGCCAGACAGCGGAGGAAATGCTGTCCACCATGGGTTTCGCCGGCCAGGACATCGATGACATGAACTCCTACTATCAAAAGATGGTGAAGGCCATGCTGGAAGCGGACCCGAAAACGACGTTCGAGGTGGCCAACTCCATTTGGGCGGACGAGAGGATAGGTATAAAGAAATCCTTCACGGACGCCACCACGAAGTATTACTCGTCCGAAGTGTTTCCGGCCGACTTCTCCAAGCAGGCCACGGTGGACAGGATCAACGGCTGGTGCTCGGAAAAGACCCACGGAAAGATTCCCTCCATCATGGACGAGCCTGATCCGAGGATGGTGATGGCGCTTGTCAATGCACTGTATTTCAACGGAAAATGGTCCTTCGATTTCGATGAGAAGATCAAGAAGGAGGATTTCAAGACGATTTCTGGCGGCAAGTCCAAGGTCGACATGATGACCGCTCAACTGAAGTCTTACTCCGAATACGACGGATTCAGCATGGTCAGCCTGCCTTACGGCAACGGTGCGTTCTGCATGGACGTCATCCTCCCGTCCGAGAAAGAGGATTTCGGGAAGGCCGTGTCACGCTTCAACGCTGAGACCCTGCGCGGCCTCTCCGCCTACATGGGCCCGGCGAAGGTCAATCTCAAGTTCCCGAAGTTCACCTTCGAATATGAAGCCACGCTCAACGAGACGCTCAATGCCCTCGGGATGAATCAGGCATTCACGAACACCGCCGATTTCTCCGCTATGGCAGAAAAGTCCCTGATGATCTCTATGGTCAAGCAGAAAACCTTCATCGACGTCAACGAGAAGGGCACCGAGGCTGCCGCCGTTACGGTCGTAGGAATGGTCGCCACCTCCATTGGACCGTCTCCGGAGCCCAGGACAGTGAACTTCTTCGCCGACCGTCCTTTCCTCTTCGTCATCCGCGAAAGGAGTACGGAAGCGATACTTTTCATCGGACAGAAAGTAAGCTAGAAGATTATGAAAAACTGTATACTCATTCCATTTTCGGCAGCGCTTATCCTCTCTGCGTCCTGCGGGAAGCAGGGACCGGACTATCCCTCCCTCGCTACTCCCCTCACAAAGGCTGAAGAGGCGGTCAACGCTTCCGCCAACAGCTTCGGCTTCGATGTTTATCACTCCCTCTACAAGGAGGGCCAGCTGCTGTTCTCTCCCCTCAGCGCGTCCCTTGCGCTGTCGATGACGGCGGCTGGCGCGGATGGCAATACCGCCAAACAGATGACCAAGGTCCTGGGATTCAATGATTTCACCACCGATGATGTCAACGGCTACTATCAGAAGATGGTGGCAACCCTGCTGACAGTGGATCCCGATACCATCTTCGAAATAGCCAATTCCATCTGGATCAGCGACAGGATCAGCGTCCGGAAAGGGTTCATCGACGACGCCAGGACTTACTATTCATCCGAGGTGTTTCCCGCAGACTTCGCCACGCAGGCCACGGTCGACAAGGTGAACAAATGGTGCTCCGACAAGACTCACGGCAAGATAAACAGCATCCTGGACAAGCCGGATCCGCGCATGGTGATGGCGCTCATGAACGCCCTGTATTTCAAGGGATCGTGGACGCACAGTTTCCAGGACGTGCGCGAGGGCAAGTTCAACTCCATCTCCGGCAGCGCCGTGAAAATGGACATGATGCATCTCACGGACGAGTTGTATTATGCCGAGTACGACGGATTCAGCATGGCCGAACTCCCCTACGGCAACGGCGCCTTCAGCATGAAGGTCATACTCCCGGGCGTGAAGGAAGATTTCGCCAAGGCCGTGAAGCGCTTCAGTGCCAAGACTTTGGACAAGCTGAACGAAAAGGCCACGAAGGAGAATGTCTCCGTGACGATGCCTAAGTTCACATTCGAAGACAATAGCGACTTGAATGATGTCCTGATCGCTCTCGGAATGGAGGACGCCTTCAACGCGGACAAAGCCGATTTCTCGAAAATGAGCGATGGCCTATACATCGGATTCGTGAAGCAGAAGACCTTCATCGACGTCAATGAGAGCGGTACGGAAGCCGCCGCGGTCACGATAGTCGGCATGGAGAAGAACGCCATCGGAGGCGGAACTCCGAAGGTCATCAACTTCATCGCTGACAGGCCTTTCCTTTTCATCATACAGGAGAACAGCACCGGAGCCGTGCTGTTCATAGGACAGAAAGTGAGCTGATGGAGGAAAGGCGGCTCGCGGAGAGATGTGCACACGGCGAGAGGCCGGCTTGCAGGGAGCTCTATGACTGCTATGCAGGAAGGCTCCTCGCAGTGGGCACCCGTTACACAGGCTCGCGCGAAGCCGCGGAGGACATACTCCAGGACTCGTTCATAAAGGTGTTTTCAGCTATCGGATCATTCCGGTATCGAGGAGAAGGATCGCTGTACGCCTGGCTGCAGCGCATCGTCGTCAACAGAAGCCTGGACTGGCTTAGGGAACGCAAGAAGAGCGGTATGCTGAGCCTTGAGGAGGCGCGCACCGCTTCTGAGGAAAGCATCGGGGAATCCGATGTCAACAGAATCCCCGAGGATGTCCTGGCAGAGATGATCGAAGGGCTGCCCGACGGGTACAGGACGGTCTTCAACCTGTTCGCCATCGACGGATACTCCCACAGGGACATTGGCAAAATGCTGGGAATCAAGGAGAAAAGCTCATCCTCGCAGTATTTCAGGGCAAGGGCCATACTGGCAGACAAGATAAAGGAATACATAAGGAAAAATGGATAGGAACAAGAATACAGACTGGACCGGAGCTGTCCGCAAGCGGCTTGAAGGCCGGGAGCTGACGCCGTCGGATGCGCTCTGGGAGCGCATCGAGGCGGCTGGTGCGACCGGTGCGCCGCGCAAGGTGCGGCGGCTGCCCTGGGGCGGCGTCATCGGCGCCGCCGCGGCA
>JAEEGL015868399.1_pt1 | contig 20657 bp, 12 predicted proteins | sample 9134231 | NCBI WGS metagenome assembly JAEEGL01 (sample SAMN16246548, study PRJNA631951) | gut metagenome | biome: gut microbiome; feature: rumen; material: fiber-attached | host: Bos | place: Iran: Karaj | collected 2018-10
ACCACCGCCATACCTACGATGGAGATATTTGTAAGGGAAAGTCCGTAAGCAAATACCTGTGTCACGGTAGCCGCTACGGGAACAGAGACAAACAGCAATATGGAAACACGGATGTATTTGTCGAATTTCTTATAATAGCTTATCAGTACCGAAAACATAAGGCACAAAGAAGCCATGGGGAACAGGTAACTTAAAAGGAACAACGGGCCTCTCTGATAGCGGTTATATTCATCAAAGGTATAATAGATCCCCGTAAACTGGGCGATGATCAAAAGAACCCATCCCAGGACAGACATCAGTTCCACAAGCCTTAACCGAAGCGGTATCCTCTCTATCCCGATCTCACTGAGGCAAAGATCGCACATGTACCTGCACATTGCATGGATGATAGCGATGCTCATTGCAAAAACACAGGCATTGGTGATCCTGACCATCCAGTATGCAAGATTCGAACTGTCTCCGCGGTAGATATATGCGAACCTGTCGGAGGCAAGCAAGATGCTGGCCGAAAGCTCAAGGTAAATAAGGGCAGCCTTTCTTCGCTTCGGCAAGGTCCTGGTAATGGCGGCAAAAAGAGAAATCACGCCGCATATACCGGAAAGCACCAGCATTGCATTCAATTGATGTTCTTTCAAAAACTCGATCATTTAATCAAATCCTCCGACTTATTCCGAAAGTGCTTTTTCCATGGCTTCCCAGTCGAATACCTTTAAAAGGCTTTCAAGGGACGACAGTTTTTCTTTGTCGGCATCGGGCAGTCTGTACTCTTTCAACTGGGAAAGGACCATCTCCACCGCATCATAGTCCATCATCGGTACGAATTCTTTGAGCGCAACATAAGCATCACTAAGCATATCCCCGGGAACGGGAGGCTTGCCGGAATCGTCGGACTCTTCTTTCTTTATGCCTTTAAGCTTCTCACCGAATCCCTTGTACTCAGAAAGAAGTTTTCCGGTATTGGCATTGATATAATCCATGTCTTTATTGTTACCCGCGTCCTCAAGAGACTGACAGAAGGCGGAAAACTCCGTTGCTCCGATTATCCTTGCGGAACTCTTGAGAGCATGGACCTTAACGGTGTAAAGTCTAATATCTCCGGAATTGTATGCATCCTCGATGGTCTTGTAGTTCTCGGAAAGGGTATCCAGGAACATGTTAAGGGAGTACATGAAGGAGGAAGCGCCGCCGGAATTCTTTATTCCTTCGGAAACATCAATTCCCTCTACATCTTCAAGCCACAGCATGTCTTCGCTCAGGGTCTCTTCGCTTACCACCGCATCATTCGCCGTGGGCTCATGCATTATCTCCTTGGGCAGGTGCTTCATGATGGCATGCTCAACAGCCACTATGTCTATGGGCTTTGTAAGATAGCCGTTAAAGCCCTTGGATTTGTAGAATTCCTCGCCTCCTGAAGTGGCATTGGCAGTAAGTGCGTAGACCGGAAGATCCGGGTGCTTTTCCCTGATCTTTGCCACGGTCTCAAGGCCGTCCATTCCCGGCATCATATGGTCCAGAAGAACCACATTAAAGTCATTCATACCGATCTTCTCAAGACATTCCTCGCCGCTCTTTGCAGTGGTGATGAACATCTTGGTAGGTTTCAGCAGACCCTTGATGACAGTAAGGTTCATGGGGTTATCATCCACCACAAGGATGTCCGCATCGGGTGCGATAAAGGAAGGCAGATAAGCTCCGTCGGATCTTTCTTCGAGATCTTCCCTGAATACTCCGATCTCCTTGGGGTCGGCTATCTTCTGCTCCACTGTCAGGATAAATTCGCTGCCCTCTCCGTAAACGCTCTCACACCAGAGCTTACCTCCCATGAGTTCGGCAAACTGCCTTGATATGTCAAGGCCCAGACCGGTACCCTGGATGGAGCTGTTCTTTTCCTCGTCCAGTCGTTCGTAGGCTGAGAAGAGTTTTTCAAGGTCCTCCTCTTTGACTCCGATGCCGGTATCCTTGACGGATATCCGGAGGGAGAGTCCCGCCTCGTTCTTTCCGTTAACGGAAACCGAAAGTTTAAAACCGCCTTCATGGGTATATTTAACCGCATTGGTGAGAAGGTTCAATACAATCTGCTTTATCTTGCCTCCGTCACCGTACATGCGCTTTGGAAGGGTTTCATCGATGTCCACGTCAAAGTAAAGCCGCTTGTCTTCCGCGCGGCCCCTGATCATGGAGATCACGCCTCTTAACATCTCTTCCGTTTCATACTCCTGCTCCACCAGGTGCATCTTGCCGGATTCGATCTTGGAAATGTCCAAAAGGTCATTGACCAGCCCAAGCAGAGAGTCTGTTGCCAGTTTGATGTCTCTTGCATAATTCTTAACGGTTCCGGAGTATTCCTTGTCCTTATCCGGTGCTTTTTCCCGAAGGATCATCTCATCCATGCCGAGGATGGTATTGATGGGTGTACGGATCTCGTGGGACATATTGGCAAGGAATCTCGATTTGGCGGTATTGGCTCTTTCCGCCTCATCTTTGGCTTCCTGGATCTGCAGATACTGTTTTCTGATGACGGTGCTGTTAAGTATCCTCCATACGGTAAAGCCCGCAGCTATAATGGCAAGCACCATTATAAGAGCTCTTATGGCAAAAAGTTCCAGAAGTTTTGGCTTCTTTATAACCATAAAGACGCTTTCGGAAACCACTTCCTCTGTCCAGCTGTCGAGGATCTGTATATGAAGCCTGTAAGAACCGTATTTTAGTTCCGTATACTCCATGGGTTGAAGTTTCGAAAGTTTCGAGGTCCTGCCGGAATCCTTGGCTCCCTCCAGGTAGATCCTGATCATGGGGTTCGAGACGGAATAATCCAGGATCGCAGGGGTGATCCTGATACGACCCACATTGGAAGGAATGGTGTAAGTACCTCTGAAATCAGGGAAAATCTCTTTGTCGTCACAGAAAACACTCTTAATATCGATCTTTATCTCAGCATTAGATTCATAAAAATGATTTATGTTGACCTTGGATACACCGGACTGACCGGCTATGTAAAGATTTCCGTTTTCATCAACGGCACTGTAACAATGGGCAATGGGCACACTTGTAAGACCGTTGGCAGAATCGCAGAGCATGAATTCGTCAATGGAATCATTAAGGGCATCCTCTGCCCTGACCACATACACTCCCTGGGAAGAAAGGACCCAAAGATTATCGTTACTGTCGCAGAAGATATCAAAGTTATTGTTGTAAGGGAAAGATTTTACGTTATAGATCTTCCCGTCCTTTAAGTACTGAAGGGAGTTGGAGGTGATTATCCAAAGAATGCCGTTTTCCGGATCCCTCTTCATGCGCATGATAACATCGCTGGTAAGACCGTCTTCGGAGCTGAGGTTATTGATGCCTGAATCTGTGATCACATACAGGCCGCCGCCGTCGGTCCCCGCATATATCTCGCCGTTCTCCCCTTCACAGACCGTCAGTATGACTGTGTTTTTGATGCCGTCTTCCGAGCCTATGACACGATCGACAATACCGTCTTTAACAATGACGACTCCGCTGTTGGTGCCGGCCATTACGGAGCCGTCACTCATCTCCACGGTGCATCTGACTTCATCGCTGGGCATGCCGTTCTTAGTTGTGTATTCCGTTATCTCTCCGTTTGACTTAAGGCAGACAAGACCGTGACCGTTGGTGAAGGTCGAAAACCACACATTGCCGCTTGAGTCCGTTTTGATACAGCGAATCCTGGTGTCGGTAAAGTAGGCCGTAAGGAAATTCTCGACTCTGACTCCGGCGTGGCTTACTGCCCGCAATCCCGAATCCGTACCTATCAGGAGGTTGTTTTTATAAAGGCATGTACTGTTGACAACTTCGCCCGAAACTCCCGCGGCCCCGGTAAAGTCCATAAAATTGTTTGTTACAAACTTCATGACGCCGTGTCTGGAAGAAGTGAACCACATGTTACCCTGATAATCCGACTCGATCATCTCAAAGGAATCGTTTATGGGAAGGTTCCTTAGCATTATGGCGCGACCGGTCTCATCAATATAACCTGCGGCATTGCCCGAAGCAAACCACACCCTTCCGCATTCATAGGACAGGCAGTTAACGTTACTTGTGGGATTTACGTATATCTTTTCCAGTTTATCGGCATCATTTCCGAAAGAACCGTAGTACATCAGATTGGAATCCGTGGCATAGTAAATATAGCCGATCCTGTTTGGATCTGCCAGGATCGTGGTGATCTTCTCGGTCTTAAGATCTTTGCTTGTATAGAATTCTCCTATGGAGCCTGCGACAACGGTAAAGACGGACCCGGTCTTTGTATGACCGTATATACGTCCCGCCGAATCCGTATCAAGTTTCAGTATCCGTTCGTCATTAATCCTGTCATCGTCGAGTCTGTGTACTCTGCCGTTGGTATCAAGCCAGGCAACCCCGGAAGTGGTGCCTATATAGATATTTCCGTCTTTATCCTCCGCAAATGATCTTATGGAAGAAGAAGGAAGTCCGTCGGCCTTGGTGATCCTCGTGTAGTTCTCTCCTTCGACTATGACCACCCCATTGTCGTTGGTGGCAACAAAGATCCTGCCGTGACTATCCTCGTACATGCCGCGTCCGCTGGTAAGACCGGTCTGTGCGGGAAGTCTTTCGAAGGTTGTGCCGTCGTAACGGATGATACCGCTGTATCCGCCGATCCATATGTATCCGTCGCTTGCGGCAAGAACACAGTTTGCCTCAGAGGTTGGAAGTCCGTTGGTGGCATCGTATTTAACGGCCATAAAACCAACGCCTTCGATCTGTCCGGTAGCGGCATAACCGCCCCCCGACTCATGGGATTCGCTCTTTGCTTCCGCAAAAGCAGGCATCCGGCTTGTAAATATCATCAGGGCCAGACATGCCAGCGAAAAGAAGTTTTTAAACACCTTATGCTTCATCATCAGGCCTCCTTGTATTTATTCATGATCTTCTTGACCTCAGGCAGCGCCTCAAGAAATACCTCCACCACCTTGGGGTCAAACTGCTTGCCCGCATTGTCCCTTATAATCTCGATGGCCTCGTCCAAAGGATAGGCGGGCTTGTAGATCCTGGGGGATACCAGAGCATCGAACACATCGGCAACAGCCATTATCCTTGCGGAAAGAGGGATCACCTGACCGTGAAGACCCTCGGGATATCCTGTACCGTCCCATCTTTCATGGTGGTACGCTGCCATGTTTCTTGCTTCTTTAAGATAGTTGTCCCCTTCCACGGTACTTATGGCGTTTTCAAGGAAATTCTTTCCGGCGGTGGTATGGGACTTCATTATCTCAAACTCCTCGGGAGTGAGTTTTCCCGGCTTATTAAGGATCGCATCCGGGATCCTTATCTTGCCCACATCATGCAAAGGAGCGGACATTTCCACATCGTTCATGTATTTGTCCGTAAGTTTTTCCGTGTAGTACCCGTTCTTTTTAAGCCCCTGAAGGATGATACGGACATAGGCCGCTGTCTTTTGAATATGGGCACCTGTATCCGAGTCTCTGCTTTCCACCATGTCCGCCATGGTAATGATCAGTCCGTTCTGAAGCTTCGCAATGGACTGGGATTTGGCACGGATATCGTTCATCTGTGCCACCGTATCACCGGTCATCTTGCAGATTGCCCTGTACAGAAGTTCTATCTCGTCGCCGGTCCTGATATTAAGGGACTCGATCTTGCGAAGACTGGAATCGTCCGTATCGTCACTTGTCACAAATTCATTGGCATACTGAGTGATGCTGACAATGGGCATGACAACCCGGTATCTGGTGATCCAGACCGCAAGTACCACAGTCAGGATAAAGAAACCGGAAAACAGTATAAGAACCCTTATGAGGAAGGGCCTTGTATAATCGTAAACGCTTTCAAGTCCCACATTGGTAATGGTATAGCAGACACAATCATGATTGGCGTTAAACACAGGAATTGCCGTGGTCACAAAGTGACCGTAATAATCCTGCATCAAAACGGAGGGAACGCTCCTTCCCAGGAGCATATCGTCAAGATATGGCAGAAAAGCCATCTCGTAATCAACTACGGTTCCCGGAGGATCTCCTTCCACAAAAGTCCCGTCTTCAAGGTAGGAATCAAGGTCGAATACCACATGACATCCGTCCTTATCGACCTTGTACACGTAGAGAAAAGCAATGTCCATGGAACTGTCTCTGATGATGCTTAACCGTTCCTTGGTCTCAAGGTATCCCGGTGCTTCCTCCCCGTATTTCAGGAAATCTTCCACCCTTTCCGGGTCTATCTCTCTTGAAGCCAGAGTTGCAAACTGTTCAGCGGTTCCCGCAAGCCATTCCATGGCCGTGGTCCTGTAGTCCACCAGACTTATGACAGAGATGATCGTAGCGGTAAAAACCATGGATATTATGAGTATGGTGGACATCCTGATCCCTATGGAACTTGAGGGTCTGACATTTCTGCGATACCGTTTTAAGTCCTCGCCGTCCAAAGGGGTCTGGTACCAGTGAGAAAGTTTTACTTTATCTTTGATCTTCTTAGGAACCATAAAGATAATCAGATAAGCCAAAAGAAGGGAAAAGGTCTTGTCCAGAAGATCGGTTATGAAGGTGGCCGCTATAAAGCTTAAAACAGGGCGTATTTTAAAGGCATCCATCAGCCCGTTGACAATATCGGAAAGCATGGGGGAATCGGTGGTGGTACCGTACAGGAAAATGGTGACGAAAGACCCCAGTCCTCCGCCAACGAGAGCCAGGACTATCACAAAGACAATGTGTCTTACCACCGGATTGATTTTCGTTTTCTCTCTTGAAAAGAAAATGGCCGCGGCAACAGCAATGATCATGTTCAAAGAAGCATAGTATATGGACTCTCCGTCCAGAAAGAAATTAAAGAGATTGGTCCCGAGAGCCGTAACGATACCGGGAATAAGGCCTCCGAGGGCAGAAACGATCAAGGTCCCGACTGTATCCATATAGAAGGGAAGATCCGTTTCCCGAAGAGCCATGGAAAATAGGATATTCAGCGCTACGCCGAAAAAATTAAGGATCAGAACCCAGGGTTGAAATATCTTGACTTTACCTTGCTTGACCTTCTGCACCATATCGTCTCCCACGAAATGAAATCGTTGTATTTTGGCGCCTTCGCGCACAAAATATATTATACGACACCTTAATTATATAACAATTTGCAAAAAAAGATGAAGTTTCTCGAAAAAAGAAAAAAAGCGCCTCCGCTTACGCGGAGACGCCGGGAGAGAGAAAAGGAGTTGTCTCAGTCGTTGTTTGAAATCTTATAGATAAACTTTACACCGGCCTTGTCCTTATCCTCCTCGGAATATTTGGAATACTCCGAAGATACGGCTGAAATGGCATCAAAGCGCTCGGAGAGGCCTTCGATATCATCGCTCATGATCTCATTGAGTTTTCCCACGCCTTCATCATTGAACTTTGTAAGGCCGTCCTTTAATTCACCTTCGCCCTTGTAAAGCCTGTCGACTCCTGCCACAAGATCGGGTGTTGCGGACTTAAGGGTGTTGGCACCGGCAGTGGCTTTACCTACGCCTGCGGTATAGGCGTTTAATCCGTTGTAGAAGGTCTTGTAGGAATCAAGCTGTGCCAAGAGTCCTTTAAGGGTTTCTATGCCGCTTGCTATGGCCTGATTGCCTGCATCGATCTTCCCCTGTACCTCGGCTGAATTAAAGTTATCGTCAATGAGCTTTTGGATCTGCTCTTCAGTTTTAGCTGCGATCAAAGCCTTTACTTCATCCGAAGCCATTTTTTGATCCGTAATGGCTGAAATCTGTGCTTTTACGGCATCTCCCGCCATATTTTCATCGGTCTTTGCATCAATGACAGCCTGAACATCCGGCATGGCCAGAGCCTGTTCCTCGGTAATTCCGTATGCTGCTGCGGTCTCAGCCGCTACAGCCTGTGAAACCTGTGCTTTTACCGATTCTCTTACACCTGCGGTGACCTGAGCCTCAACTTCGGTGCGTACAGCCTGTGTTACCGCCTGTGTCACTGCCTGTGTGTTTGCTCTTACAGCCGTTTCCACCTGACTGCGGGCGGTACCTGCGGCATCGGTTCCCGCCAGCGTGTTAATACACCCGTTGATAACAGTCGCGTAGTTGGCCATGGTCAGGCTTTCGGAGGTAAGGCCCTTTGCTCTTAACTGTTCGGAGGCTGTAGCAAGCAAAGCATTGAAGACCTGAGTCGCGCCGTCATTAAGGGCTTTGCTGTTGGAATCCAGGGTATTGAGACCGTCTGACAGCTGCTTTACGCCGTCTTCAAGTTTCCTGGAACCGTTAAGGAGTTCTCCCAGACCGTCGCAGAGTCGTGACGAACCGTCCATCAGGGAATCCATGGCCTCATTGACCTTATCCATATCATCCTTAAGTTTGTCAAGTTCTTCGGAACTGTCGAGTTTAAGGTCGTTAAAGATACTGTTTGTTACCACCATGTACATTCCGGGGAAGTCACAGTCTTTAACATCGGCCTCAAAGGTAAGTTCGTCCGCTTTGGTGAACTTATCGCTTGCTTTTTCCAGTTTCTCGTCAAGTTTGCTGCCAAGATCCTCATAAAGTCCGGGAAAAGCAAGACCGGTAACGGCGTATCTGTTGCCGTCAAAGACCACGCGTCCTTTGGAAACGGTGACATTTTCGCATTTTTCTCCGTCAAGGACGGTTACGGCGGCTGCCGCAAAGGGAACATACACGGTCTCGTGCTTTCCGTTTATCAGGCAGTCTTCGCTCTTTTTGTCGGTAAAAGAAACCACTACCTTCAGGTGTCCGGTCTTACCGCTGAGTTCCGAGGCTTTGACTTCTTTATCATCAAGGTAATACTTTACGGACACATCAACGGGAAGATCGTATTCCGTATTATTTTCGTTTTCTTCTTCCGTTCCGTCCTCAATCCATACCGAATCCATAACCTTGTTGACACTTCCGTCGGAATCTGTGAATACATATACCACTTCGTCGTTAAGTTCCGTCTTTTCCGAGGAAGTCTTGGTCTCTTCAAAAGTTTCGGCCGATGCGGTCTCTTCGCTTTCTTCCGTGCTTTCGTTTATGTCTTCCGAAGGTTCCGCATAGTTGCCCGAAGCGAGACTTAAAGCAAGGATCGTAGCAAGTGCAAGTGCAGATACGGTTTTCAATGTCTTTTTCATATAGCCATTACCTCTCTTCCGTTTAACAAATCTTTATGATGATCTTCACGTTCTTTGGCCTTTCTGTTCATGTGAAGGGTCGTATGTATTATCAGCCCGTCAAATACCGCAAGCAGCGACGGCAGGAACAGTATCACGCAGACCATACTGATGATGGCTCCGCGAGCCATGAGCAGGCACATTGAACTGATGATATCGATGTTTGAATAAAGAGCTACTCCGAAGGTTGCCGCAAAGAGTCCCATGCCGCTTACGATAATGGAAGGGATGGAGGACTTAAGGGCCGTGATAACGGAGGACTTTCTGTCGCAGCCCGACATCCTTTCTTTTTTGTACCTTGTGGTCATCAGGATCGCATAGTCTACGGTGGCACCAAGCTGGATGGTGCTTATGCAGATGGGTGCGATAAAGGGAAGTGACTGGCCCAGGTAATGAGGAAGTCCCAGGTTTATAAAGATTGCAAGTTCTATGACCGCAATGAGGATAAAGGGAAGGGACAGGCTCTTCTCGACCAATGCGATGATCACGAATATCGAAAGGATCGAAACCGCATTAACGACCTTGAAATCGTGGTCCGTGGTCTCGATCATGTCCTTCATGCAGGGTGCTTCACCGATGAGCATTCCGGACTTATCGTACTTTTTTACCACATCGTTTATCTTGCCGATCTGGGCGTTGACCGCGTCACTGGCAACCTTGTATTCGGAATTTATGAGGATTAGCTCGTGAGTATCACTCTGAAGCATCTCTTCTACCTTTGAAGGGATCATTTCCTTGGGAAGACCGCTCCCGACTATGGAATCAAGTCCCAATACGTTCTTAACTCCGTCAATCTTCTTTATTTCTCCGATCATGTTCCGGACATCTTCATCAGGAGTTGCCGTATCCACAAGGAGCATGTGGGTGCTTGCCACATTGAAGGTTTCGGAAAGCTTTTGGTCGGCTTTTATAACTTCAATGTTTCCAGGCAGGCACTGTCCCATGTCGTAATAAACTTCACTGTTGGTCTGCTTATATCCTGCATAGGCGGGAACCGCAACGGCTATCATAAGGAGGATAAATACAGGGAAAACCTTTACTATCCCTCCGGCTATGTTTCCAAGTTTCGGCAAGAAGGTCTTATGTCTTGTTTTCTGTAAGGGCTTATCAAGAATAAGCACCATGGAGGGAAGTATGGTCACGCAGCCTATAACTCCCAGAAGAACACCCTTGGCCATTACGATCCCGAGATCCGCACCGAGAGTAAAACTCATAAAGCAAAGAGCGATAAAGCCCGCAACCGTGGTGACGGAGCTTCCAAGAACCGATGTCAGGGTCTCTTTTATGGCGTGGGCCATTGCTTCTTTGTGATCCTCATATTCCGAAAGTTTTTCGTTATATGAATTCCACAAAAAGATTGAATAATCCATGGTCACCGCCAGCTGCAATACTGCGGAAAGCGCCTTGGTTATGTAGGATATCTCACCCATAAAGTAATTGGTGCCAAGGTTATAAAGGATGCAAAGCCCGATGCTTGCAAGGAACACAAAGGGCACCAGCCAGCCGTCCAATAAAAGCAGCATGGCAAAGGCCGCACAGGCAACCGCAATGCCCACATATACGGGTTCTTCCTGTTCGCATAGGTCCTTAAGATCCACCACCAGAGCACTCATGCCGGAAACAAAACAGTTTTCTTTTACCGTGCTTCTAATATCCTTGATGGCCTGCATGGTCACGTCGGCGGATGTGGACGAATCAAAGAAAACTGAAAGCATTGTGGCATCGCCCTTGTTGAAAAGGTCCAAGACCTTATCGGGAAGCATCTCCTTGGGGATATCCACGTTCATGAAGGAATCGTACCAAAGCACCGTTTCCACATGGTCTATGGTCCTTAATTCCTCACACATCTTTGCTACGTCAGGGTCCTTCATGCCTTCCACGACTATAAAGGAAAAAGCACCCTTTCCGAATTCATCCAGCAATATGTCCTGCCCCTTTACCGTCTCCATATCCTTAGGCAGGTAGGTAAGCATATCGTAGTTGATCCTTGTTTTGATCATTCCTAAGACAGAGGGAATCGCCAAAAGAATTGCCACAACGAAGATCGCCACTCTTCCTTTGACAACGCCTTTTTCAAATTTCATTTGTCTCACACTCCTTTCTCTTTGACACACAAGATACCATGCAATACTACATAGTTAAACGGACAAAAAGAAAGGGATGCCCGAATTTCGGACATCCCGTGTAAAACTGTATGAAATTTGGGCAAATGTGCGTGAATGCCTAAAATCATGCATTCAGCAGACTGTAATAGAAACCTCTTTGCTCCACCAGCTGGTTGTGAGTGCCCTGCTCGATGATGTTTCCGTCCTTCATGACAAGTATCAGGTCTGAATTCTTGATAGTGGATAGTCTGTGGGCAACAATAAAGCTGGTACGACCCTCCATCAAAGCCCTGAAGGCTCTGTTTATGCGGATCTCCGTTCTTGTATCGATGGATGAGGTTGCCTCGTCAAGGATCAGGATGGGAGGTACGTTAAGCATCAATCGGGCGATACATATAAGCTGTTTCTGTCCTGCCGAAAGATTCTCTCCGTCGGGAGACACAATTGTGTCATACCCCTTCTCAAGTCTTGAGATAAAGCCGTGAGCATGGCTCTTCTTTGCAGCCTCGATGATCTCCTCTCTTGTCACATTATCCCTGCCGTAAGCGATATTGTCCGCGATGCTTACGGACTTAAGCCAGGTATCCTGAAGCACCATTCCGATATTCTTTCGAAGGGTCGATTTCGATATGCTGTCGGATGCGATGCCGTCGTAAAGGATCTTACCGCCGTCAGGCTCGTAAAAACGCATGAGCAGGTTGATAAATGTGGTCTTTCCGCAGCCTGTGGGACCAACGATGGCAATATGGCTTCCGGGTTTTACATGGAACGAAATATCGTATAACAGTTTCTTTGTCTTATCGTAAGAAAATCTGAGGTCATTTATCTCAATATCTCCGGAAAAAGCAACCGCATTCCCGGCAGGATCGTCGGTATCAACCATATCCTCTGCATCCAAAAACTCAAATATCCTTCCCGCACAGGCAAGGGCATTCTGAAACTCCGTGATGACTCCCGAGATTTCATTAAAGGGCTTTGTATACTGATTTGCGTAGCTTAAGAAACAGGAAAGTGTTCCTACGGAAAGTCCCCCTCCGATGGCGACCAGCGCCCCGAAGAAAGCAACGGAAGCATACACAAGGCCGTTTACGAATCTGGTCACGGGATTTGTGGTGGAAGAAAAGAAAAGTGCCTTCAGGTTCGCTTTGGCAAATTCGTCGTTCTTTTTGCTGAATTTTTCGATCTCCGCTCCTTCCGCTCCGAAGGTTTTTATCACTCTCACGGCACCCACGGTCTCATTGATGAAGGATGTTAAGCCGCCCTGCAGAGATGCCTGTTTTCTGAAGTGCTTATAGGTCTTTTTTGAAATAAAGGTTGCCGCAAACAGGGACACCGGGGTGAGAACCACAACCACCAGGGTGATCCATACATTGATGTTAAACATGAACACCAGTGTGGCAACTATGGTAAGAAGGCCCACAAAAAGCTGGGAAAAACCAAGGAGCAGACCGTCGGAAAGTCTGTCCACATCGGCGATCATGCGGCTTAACAGATCTCCGTGACCATGGGTATCGATATAGGAAACCGGCACCGAATGGATCTTGTTAAAAAGACGGACACGAAGATCCCTGACCACATTGAAGGCCACCCTGTTATTGATAAGTGTCATGATCCAGGTGGTGACACCGTTTATAAGGAGCATGGCAAGGAACAGTTTAAGGATTGCAAAGAGGCCCTCAAAATCTACAAGTCCCTGTCCCACCATCTCATCGATGGCACGGCCGGTAAGCACGGGAATATACAGGTTTGACACCACATTGGCCACAGCAAAAAGAAGGGATAGAATAAGCAGCGGTGCAAAGGGCTTAACGAGGCCTAAGATCCTTTTAAAAACCGATCCGTTTTTCATAATGAGCCCTCCCCGTCAAATGTATTCTGGGATTCGCATATCTCCTTATAAACCGGACACTTGTCCATAAGATCTTCGTGAGTCCCTATACCCGCGATCTTACCTTCATCCATGACTATTATCTTATCGCAATCCTTAACGGAAACGATACGCTGGGAAACTATTATAACGGTCTTGCCCGTAAGGGTCCGAAGATTTCCCCGAAGTTTCGCATCTGTAGCATAGTCAAGAGCACTGGAAGAATCATCCAGCGCATAAATATCCGCATTCTTAACAAGAGCCCTTGCAATGGTAAGTCTCTGTTTCTGCCCTCCCGAAAGATTGGCTCCGCCCTCTCTGATCTCAAGATCAAGGCCCTCGCCCTTAGCCTTCACCACATCCGAAGAAACGGAAAGTTCCACAGCCCGCTCCATATCGGCATCCGTGGCATCGGGATTTGCCAGAAGAAGGTTTTCGCGCAAAGACCCGGAAAAAAGCTGAGCCCTCTGTGGCACAACGGAAATATGCTTACGAAGTGACGTCAGGGTAAGATTATTTATATCCTCTCCCTTAAAAAGCACGCGCCCCGATGTGACATCGTAAAACCGCATCATAAGGCTTATTATCGTGGATTTACCGGAACCGGTACCGCCGATGACGCCGATATGCTCTCCCGCTTTGACGGTAAAATCAGCATCCTGTATAAATTCTTCTCCGGATCCCGGGTACTTAAAGGAAACTCCCTCGAACTTAAGGATCTCATCGGTATCCGCAAGATCGTCCGCAGAAACGGTTCCCTCGTCCTTAAGACCGTTCTCCACGGAAAGTGTGTCTCCTATCCTGCCCGCACAGGCAAGGGCTCTGTTAAGGGTAATGATGAGGTTTGAAAGCTTCACAAGCTCCACCAGGATCTGTGACATATAGTTTACAAGAGCATAAACCTGACCGTTGGTAAGAGTCCCGTCATTGACAAGATTGGCACCGTTAAAGATAAGGATCAGCATTGCAAGATTGACGATTATAAGGGTGGCAGGATTAAGCACAGCCGCAAATCGGGAAGTCACCAGATTCAGACGGTACATCGAAACATTTTCGTCTTCGAAGTCTTTCTTTTCCCTGTTTCCCGCGGAAAAAGCACGCACCACTCTCACGCCCGAGAGATTCTCCCTGATATGTCCCGTAAGGGAATCCAAAGAACCCTGGATCTTTTTGTACATGGGAATGGTCTTTAAGGTGATAAAGAACACCACGATAAAAAGCACGGGGATCACCACCGTAAAGATAAGTGCAGCCCGCACGTTGATGGTAAAGGCCATGATCATGGCACCGAACACGATAAAAGGTGAACGAAGCAGCAGCCTGAGAGTCATGTTGACGCCGTTTTGAACCTGGGAAATATCTCCCGTCATACGGGTAATAAGGGAGGCTGTTCCGCTTTGATCTATATTTTCATGGGAAAAAGAAAGAATTTTCTCGTACAGACTCTTACGAAGGCTCCTGGCAAAACCCACGGCGGCTTTGGCCGCAAAAAACTGTGCCGTAAGAGCACAGGTAAGTCCGATCACGTAAAGAGCAAGGAGCATGCCGCCGGATTTAAAGATCACGCTCCTGTCGCCGCCCGTAATGCCCCGGTCGATTATCCCCGTAATTATAAGGGGAATGATAAGTTCAAATATCGCCTCCAGCATCTTAAAAGCCGGGGCGATTACACATTCTTTTTTGTATGGTGAAAGAAATTTAAGAAGTTTTTTCAAGGTTTAATTCCTGCGTGATAAATTGTATAATAACTGTAGACTCACAGTGTATTACGATAAATATATCAAAAGGAAACCGAAATGGCAAACTTTACCGAGAATGCGATAAAAGAATCTTTTATAAAGCTTCTGGCGGAAAAGCCCTTAAGCAAGATCAGCGTCAAGGACATAGTCGAAGACTGCGGGATAAACAGGAATTCCTTCTACTATCACTTTCATGACATTCCCGAGCTTCTGGAGAAACTCATAATAGAAAGTGCGGAGACCATCATAAGCCAGTACCCTTCCATCGATTCCGTGGAACAGTGCGTCAACGTGGCAATAGAATTTTCACTTCAGTATAAGAAAGCCCTTCTTCATATATTCAATTCAGTTAACAGGGATATCTACGAGCAGAACCTCATGAAGGTATGCGATCATGTGGTGAGAGTCTATCTGGACAAGGCCTTTAAGGATACCGAAGTTAAAGAAGCGGACAAAGAAGCCGGCATCACCTTTATAAAGTGCCTTACCTTCGGTCTTATCATAGACTGGATGAGCATGGGCATGGATGCAGAGGCTCCCAGGGACTGCTATCGCGTGCTGGAATTATGCAAGGGAATTTCCGATGAGATAATTGCCCGAAGCACAAATCTTCATGTATAATTCGCCGTAGCAAGGCATAAACCATATGCCACCGCGTAAAAATTACGTCAAGCATAAACTATCTGCCGCCTCGGCAGACTCCCCATCTAAAGATGCAAAAACCCCTGCCGCGCTGCGGCAGGGGTTTTAATATCATCATTCTTTCTCAGGTAAAATGGAATATGCAATGTTGGTGGAGTGATCCGCAACTCTCTCAAGTCCGGAAGCGATATCCGAAAAGATCATTCCGGCCTCGGGCGTGCATTCGTTTCTTGTAAGTCTGTCCACGTGATTCTTCTGAAGTTCACGTTCTTTTTCATCAATGGCATCCTCAAGGGCGTTGATCTTATCGATGTTTTCGTCGCTCTGTGTCGAGAAGGTCAATACCGACAACCGGTAGATCTCATTGACCATATCAAGCATCTGACCAAGCTCTCCCTGGGCTACCTTGGATATGGTAACGCCGGTGTCCTTTCTGGTGCGGGCGGCATCGGCAATATTCTCGGCATGGTCGCCGATACGCTCGATATCGTTGACCACATGGAAGAGTCCGCCGATGGACTTTAAGTCTTCGATTGGAAGGGTGGTCTGGTTGATCTTAACAAGATAATTGGTAATGGCGTGGTTTAAGAAATTAATGTTTTCCTCGACCTTGTATACCTCTTCGATATCCTCTTCATCAAGGGTGATGAGGGCGTTCATGGCACGGTTGAGATTTTCACCCGCAAGGCTTGCCATACGCTCAACTTCCTTGATAACTTCCACAACTGCGGTAGCTGGGTTGAGCACAACCTTCTTGCCGATAAACTGAAGTTCGAAGCTCTCTCTGTAGCCGACCTTCTTCTCTTCCCCGGGGATCACCAGTTTGGTAAGTCCGACAATGGGGGTTATGAAAGGAGTCATGACAATAACCTGGATAATCTTGATAAACAGGTGAGAAAAAGCAACTATACGACCCGCATCATTGCCTGCGATCTTTGACATGATGTTCACAAAGGCATCCACATCAAAGGCAAAGAACACATACATGAGCACCGTACCGATTATGTTAAAAAGCACATGTATGCTGGCAGCACGCTTTGCATCGAGACGTCCGGAAAGGGATGCCAGCACCGCGGGTGTACATGCACCGATGTTACTTCCGAGGGTTATGTACATGCACATGTCAAGTCCCACAAGCCCCTGATTGGCAAGTAAGACCATGATACTTACAACAACGGAAGAACTCTGTATAACGGCGGTAAAAGCAAAGCCTAAAAATACTGCAAACAAAGGAGATTTCAAAGAAGAAAAAAGATTGATGATCTCGGGAGATTCCTTCATGGTCCCCATGGCTGAAGACATGGCGGAAAGACCTGAGAACAGAACGCCGAAGCCTACGACTATCTCGGCAAATTTCTTGATGTTCTGTTTCTTGCAGAACATTATGGTAAGCACGCCGCCCAAAAGAAAGAGGGGTGCGATCTTTTCAAGTTTAAAGGAAACAAGAAGGGCTGTGACTGTGGTACCGATATTGGAACCAAAGATAACGCCGGCAGCCTGATAAAGATTCATGAGCCCCGAGTTAACGAAGGAGACCACCATTACCGTACAGGCCGATGAAGACTGTATAACGGCGGTAAAGAAAAGACCAACCAAAATACCCATAAAACGGTTGCTGGTCAGACGCTCCAGAATACTTCTGAGTCTGGCGCCCGCGAAAGCCTCTATGCTGTCGCTCATAACCCTCATGCCGTACAGGAAAAATCCAAGTCCGCCGCAAAGTGAAAGAATTACTCCTAAATTCATCCGGTCTACCTCTTAACAATCCTCAAGTTCATCCATTATAGATTTAATCACATTCGGACCGGTGTTACAATGGTAATATCCACAAATTTTTAATTTGGCTTACGGGTTTCTTATGGATTTTTGCCTTCGAGCATTTCCTTTGCTTCCGCAAGTTTCCCGTTCTTAAGGGCATTGCGGATCCTGGTGGATGAGATATCCCTGCCCTTGTATTTGACCTTTTCTATGACCGTGACCCTGATCCCAAGTTCATCTTCCATACTCTTTAAAAGTTCCACGTTGCCGCGTCCCTTGTATCCGAAAGAAAGATCCGGGCCGCATACAAGTTCCTTGCAATGAAGACGGTCCCTTAAAACAAGCCTTGCAAAATCCTCGGGCTCCTGCCGCATGGTCTCTGAGTTTAATTCATACTCCACGAGGCAGTCCACTCCCAGAGATTCAAAGATACGGTACCGCTCTTCGCGGCTTAATATCCTGCCGCTGCTTTTAAGGAATCTTTCCGATTCCCCCGTAAATGTAAATACCAAAGCCTTTGTGCCGTCCTTTTTGCCGGTGATCTCACGGATGAGCCTTCTGTGACCCAGATGGATCCCGTCAAACTTCCCTATCACCACTCTGGTGCTTTTATATTCAATTTCGCTGAGTCCGTCCGTAATGATCAATTTAAGCTCCCAAAAACATTTTTACGGGGATGAGCAAAGCCTCCCCTGCAGAAAAACTGTAAAGCCCCGCAAATCTGTTGTCCGATGTATAAAGCAAAACCCTTTCACCGTCGGAAAAAGAAAACTCCCCGAAAAATTCCGAAGGGATCTTGTTCCCGTTTAACAGTCTCTTCTCGCTCTCTTCGCCGGTCACTATCCTTTTAAGCCCCGGAAAAGCAGAATCCGTAGGCAGCACCGCTTCCTCAAGCCTTCCCTCGTCCTTTAAGATCTGAAGGTCTGAAAGCCTGTAGGAATCCTCGGCTTTAAAGGGTCCCGAAGCGGTTCGCTTAAGTCCCGTCATCACCGCAAGTTCACCGCACTTTTTTGCCATATCTTCGCACAAAGATCTTATGTAGGTACCCTTTCCGCATTGGACTCTGACGGAAACCGAAGGCAGCTCCATGGAAAGAATCTCTATATCGTAGATCTCAACAAACTGCGGTTTTCTTTCAACGGTCTTTCCCGCTCTTGCCAGATCGTAAAGCTTGTGTCCGTCCACCTTTTTGGCCGAATACATGGGGGGAACCTGGTCATAGCCTCCCACAAAGGATCTTATGGCTTTTGTAAGTTCCTCGGGCGTGACCTTCGGTGTTCTTTTTTCAAGGACTTCACCTGAAATATCCAGAGTGTCGGTCCTTACTCCCAACAGAAAAGAAGCGACATACTCCTTACGTTTGTCCGTCAGCATGTCGCAGAGTTTCGTGGCATTACCGATGCATATGGGAAGCACACCCTCGGCATCGGGATCAAGAGTGCCGGTGTGTCCCACCTTTCTTGTTCCCGCGATACCCCGCATGAGTGCCACCGCATCGAAGCTGGTAAAGCCCTTTTCTTTATAAAGATTGATAATTCCGTTTATCACTTTTTGCTACCGTACTGCGCTTCTATCTGCGCCGTGATATTGTTCACCACATCGTGGAAATTACCGTTGATATTGCAGCCTGCGGCACGAACATGTCCGCCGCCGCCGAAATACCCGGCGATCTTTGCAACATCGATCACACCGCCGGATCGTAAGCTGACCTTGTATTCCATGGTCCCGGTCTCATACATGAAGACCGCAACTTCCACACCCTTAATGTTTCGTAACTGATTTACTATGCCTTCGAAATCCTTGGAGGTCACCCTGTAAAAGTCCATCATCTTCTTGTCCACCTGGCTTACAGCCACGCGGCCGTCCATGATGAGCATGCTCTCTAAGAGTGCACGACCCATGATCTGAGTCTGAAGATATGTCTTTTCGTAAAAGGTCTCCTCAATGAGTTTCGGGAAATCAAAGCCGAAGGAAACAAGCTCCGCGGCAGTCCGAAGTGTCTTGGGCGAGGTGTTTGAATACTGAAATACTCCGGTATCGTGGATGATCCCGATGTAAAGAGCCTTGGCGATATCCTCGTCAATAAGTTCCTTGTCCAGAAGATCGTAAACAAGTTCACTGGCACTTGAGGCATTGGGATCCACGTAATTATAGTCTCCCGTGCCGGGATTTGAAATGTGATGATCGATGTTGATGGTACGCTTAGCACTGTCAAAGAGTTTCTCCGCATCTCCCAGTCTGTCCTTGCCGCAGTCCACGGCAAAGAAAACATCGAATTCCTCATCACAGTTCTTTGCATCCTCTATGGCATCGATGTTCTTTATGCAGTTAAAGATATCTGCGGGTTCCTCCAAAAAGATCCGCACGGTAACATCGGGACGTTTCTTTTTGATATAAAGAAAGAGTCCCATGGTGCTGCCGATGCAGTCTCCGTCCGGGCGTATGTGCCCGCTGATACCGATGGTCTTTGCGCTATCAAGTTCCTTCGACAGGTTTATCATCTGATCTGTTCACATCCTCTATGAGCTTGGACATATTGACACCGTATTCGATGGAATTGTCCATTACAAAGGTTATGGCGGGAGTATTTCGCAAATTGATCCTTTTTGCAAGAAGGCTCTTGATAAAGCCCTCTGCGCTCTTTAAGCCCTGATAGGTGTTCTTTCTGGCTTCCTCGTCACCAAGGACGCTTATGTAGGCCTTGCAGGTCTTAAGATCCGGAGCCACCTCGCATGCGACCACACTTGTCAGTGGGCTGATGCGGGGGTCCTTTATCTCTCCCCGTATGATGTTGGCAAGCTCTCTGTAAACTTCCTCATTGATACGGGTGTTCTTTATACTGTTCTTTCTCATTTGTATCACCAGCTTTCCGGGCGGACAATGCTACCTGGGTACCTCGACCATGACGTATGCTTCGACCACATCCAGTTCTTCCATACCGTCAAAGTCTTCAAATACGAGACCGCACTCGAATCCTGCCTTAACTTCCTTAACGTCATCCTTGAAGCGCTTCAAAGAAGCAAGTGCTCCTTCGTAGATCACGTCGTCGCCGCGGCGGATACGGATCTTGCAGTTCTTCTGGAATACACCGTCAAGCACATAGGAACCGGCGATCTTTCCGATAGCGGAAGCCTTGAAGATCTGACGGACCTCTGCGTGACCGATGATCTTTTCCTCGAATACGGGATCCAGCATGCCCTTCATGGCATTCTCCACATCCTCGATGGCCTGATAGATGACCTTGTAAAGTCTGATATCAACACCTTCGTGCTCTGCGGTAGCCTTGGCCTGTACATCGGGCTTAACGTTAAAGCCGATGATGATGGCGTTACTTGCAAGAGCAAGAGATACGTCGGATTCGTTGATAGCACCTACGCCGCCGTGGATAACCTTGACCACAACTTCCTC
>JAEEGL012350090.1_pt1 | contig 20656 bp, 13 predicted proteins | sample 9134231 | NCBI WGS metagenome assembly JAEEGL01 (sample SAMN16246548, study PRJNA631951) | gut metagenome | biome: gut microbiome; feature: rumen; material: fiber-attached | host: Bos | place: Iran: Karaj | collected 2018-10
CTTCATCACGGACCTCATCATAGCAAGCTACAGCCAGGACGCCTCCACCCATGCATACCTTTACAGCCTTGACGGCCGCAGGATAGAGGAAATCCACCTCCCGGGCGTTGGCAGCGCGGGCTTCAACTGCCGCAAGGGAGAGCCCTGGTGCTACTACTCATACGCCTCTTTCACCACTCCCGGCACGGTTTATCACTGGAACATCGAAACCGGTGAGAGCACCGTCTACAAGCAGCCCCAGACCGCCTTCGACCTCTCCGACATGGAGACGGAGCAGGTATTCTTCCCCTCAAAGGACGGCACGAAGATCCCCATGTTCATCACCCACAAGAAGGGCATCAAGCTGGACGGCAGCAACCCGGTCTACCTCTACGGCTACGGCGGCTTCAACATCTCCCTGCCTCCTTCCTTCTCCGCCTCCCGTGTCCCCTGGTTCGAGCATGGCGGTATCTACGCCCAGGTGAACCTCCGCGGCGGCTCAGAGTACGGCGAGGCCTGGCACCTTGCCGGCACCAAGATGCAGAAACAGAATGTTTTTGACGATTTCATCGGCGCGGCAGAGTGGCTCATCGCAAAGGGCTATACATCGCCCGAGAAGCTTGCCATCGTGGGCGGCAGCAACGGCGGCCTGCTTGTAGGCGCCTGCATGACCCAGAGGCCGGAACTCTACGCCGTTGCCATCCCCCAGGTGGGCGTGATGGATATGCTCCGCTACCACAAGTTCACCATCGGATGGAACTGGGCTCCGGATTACGGCACGTCCGAGGACTCCGAGGAAATGTTCAAGTACCTCTACGGCTACTCTCCGCTGCATAATCTCAAGCCCGGCACCAAGTATCCCGCCACGCTTGTCACCACCGCCGACCACGACGACCGCGTGGTCCCCGCCCACTCCTTCAAGTTTGCAGCAACCCTCCAGGAATGCAACGCCGGCAGCAAGCCCCAGCTTATCCGCATAGACTCCAAGGCAGGCCACGGCGGCGGCAAGCCCCTTGCCAAAGTGCTTGAGGAGCAGGCCGATATCTATTCCTTCATCATGAAGAACCTGGGAATGAAGTATTAACGGGAAAGGAATGAAACGCAGGTCTTTCCTCAAAGGTGCCGCATTTGTGGCGGCGGGGGCCGCAGCAAGTCCGCTGCTTAAGGCGTGTGCCACGTCCGCGCCGGAAAACAGCGACCTTTCCGTTGCCGGGGAGTTCACTTATGGTCCTGAAGGCAAGTTTACTCTTCTGCAGTTCACCGATACCCATTATATAGCCGGAGATCCCAGGAGCGAAAGGGCGCTCAGCTGTGTCCGGGATGCCCTGGAAGGGGTAAAGCCGGACCTGGTAATCCATACCGGAGACATCCTTTTTGGCCGGCCCGATATCCCAAGCGCTCTTGAAATCCTGCAGCCTCTCTCTGACAGCGGCATACCGTGGGCAGTTGCCCTTGGAAACCATGACTCACAGTTTGGCAGCACCCGTGAAGACATGTTCCGTGCCATACGGGCGCTGCCGGGCTGCATAAACCTGCCGCCAAAAGACGGTGTCTACGGCTGTTCCAACGATGTCATAACCCTTTCCGGAGGCGGCCTGGAGCATGTCTTCTACCTGTTCGACTCCATGGATGCCGTGGTCCTGAAAGGAGAGGAGGAAATACACTGTTACGATTATATCCGCCACAACCAGATAGCCTGGTACAGGGCACATAGTGAGCGTTTTGCCGCAAAGGCCGGCCACCCGGTGCCGTCCATGGCCTTTTTCCATATTCCGCTGTGCGAGCTTAAGGAAGCCCTGGATGCCGGAATCGTGCCCATTGCGGGCACAAACGGCGAGCCCCCGTGCCCGTCCCGCCTAAACAGCGGCCTCTTTGCACAGTTCCGGGAGATGGGAGACGTCAAGGCCATCGTCACCGGCCATGACCACGACTGTGACTATGTGCTTCCCTATGGCGGAATTAATTTCATCTACGGGCGTTTTTCCGGCTGCGACACAATCTACAATCACCTTGGCCCTGCCGGGTATATCCCGTCCGACAGCTCCACAGCGCCCGGAACGGTCTCCGGATGCCGCGTGTTCGAATTTAAGAAAGGGGACCCCGGCTTCAATACCTGGGTGCGCCTGCAAGGCGGAAAAGTTCAGCAGCCGCTGACTCTTTTTAGATCTTAAGCTTTATACCCAGCTTGCCAAGGCACCACGTGAGGAAAATGCACGTGGCGGATAGCAGTGCGCTTTTGGCTACGCCCGCCCAGCCGTACATCCAGGCCGGTGCGGTCATGTCAAAGAAATACCAAAGGCTGGTGTATAGATAAGGAAGCATGTAGACTGTAAGCGTAGCCGTTCCTGCGGGCCCAAGCGGCTTTGCCCAGCCCATGAGGGAGTGCTTTTCAAGAATGCGGAACAGCGTGTAAACTGCCACGCCGACGGCACTCACATACAGACACCAGGGCAGCGTTCCAAGGTTCTTGGAGATGATCCAGCCCTGATGCGCCGCAAAGCCAAGGACGGCCAGGACGGCAGCGGCGCCAAAGCCGGCAAGGACCCTGTTTCGCTTCAGCCTCCGCTCTGTAAGAGAGGTGAGAACACCACCGAGGGCCATGATGATGATATGTGCGTTCTCAAGGTGAAGGGCCTCTGAAAAATCCCACAGTACATTGTGGCCCGCCAGCACCTCTCCGCTGCGCATGGGAACTGCCGATATGTTGATCAGGCAGAATCCTGCCCAGAGCGCCCAGAGCACCCATTCCCGCCTGCTGCACAGCATATATGCAAGCGAAGCAAACAGATACGCCCATCCAATCTGGCCAAGGATGCCCCACCAGCCCGTACGCATCAGTGAGCCGTCTTCCGTGCGGTAGAAAACCACCAGCGCGGCAAGGATGGCCACGCCAAGCGCCTTCAGCCATCGGGCTGGTTTGAAACCGGCCTTGTAGGAGTTCCACACAAGGAAGAACCCCAAAACCATAAGGATGTAGTACCAGCCCTTGTTCCATGCCATGGGCGGCTCTGTGTTATACAGGAAAACGCCCATGACAAGAAGCGCGAAGGTACGTCCCAGGATATGCCTGAGGTTATCCCAGTCGCTCTTTCCTTTCTCCCGCCTGCGGTCCAGTGCATACGGGATGGACATTCCCATGACAAAGAGGAACAGCGGATAGACATAATCCGACAGCCCCATCCCGTCTTCCATGGTTGCAAAATGCTCCAGGAAGTGGGGGACGTCAGGATAAGACCAGAAGTCGTTCACCATTACCATTACGGCCATGGTGAGACCCCTCAGTACATCGATGGCAAGATTTCTTTTATTCATTTTCAGGTATGTTTACCCAGGTTTCATTTGCCCAGCCTATACTGCGGCCGGTGCCTTTTACTTCACCGCGTACCCCTTTTTCCTGAAGCTCCCGGAACCCCGGCTGGTCCGGCTTGAGGTCCAGGAAAGGCATTAGGTAGCAGCCATGGTCCAGAAGCACGGCCTGCACTTCTGCGGCGGGGACTTCCGAAGGGTGCCGATTTGTCTTCACGGCGATTGCCGCCAGCGCCCCTGCCGCCTGGCCTATGCCAAGCACAACGGGCTGCAGGCGCGTTCCGCCGTTCATCTCCCAGCTTGTGGATATGTTCTTATCGCACAGCAGGAGGTCTTCGACCTTCACCGGGACAAGAGCCCCCAGTGGCACGCTGAAGGAGGGAATCTTCCCCCACCACAGGTGTGAAAGCTCTTCCCGGAGGGGATGCTGGTTATGATGATGGTCCACAGGATAGTCTCCTACTGCCACGGCCCGGGTGTAAAGGTCATGATCATATGGCGATTTTGCAGCCTCCACCGTCATGGTGTCCCTGCCGGCAAAACGGCGGGATTCGCGGTAGTACGGATAGAAGGGAAGGCCGTCCCGGGACGGATATACATCATCGGCAATGCCAAGATTCCTGTATCCCAGCACTGTCTGGAGGTAATAGATATAGCCCAGCGTACGGTTTTTCGCCTGCCGGTATACCTCCTCGCGGGGCATGTCAAGATACTCCAGATAAATGTCGTTGCCGCTTTGCGGCCAGTTGAGCATGATATGTCCGTCCGGAAGCTTTCCGTAGGAGAGCATCATCTCCGCCGGCCATCGGGCGCAGCAGTGCCTGTAACGCTCCGGATCATAATCTTCGGGTTCAGGTATCGTTGCGTCGTGGTCGTAGTACTTGACCGTTGCAACATAGGTCATATCCTGGAGCGCCCTGCTGTCTTTGAGCTCTTCCGCCCCGGCGGCAAGCGCAACGTCGCCAAGTTCCGTCCCGTCTATGAGTATCCTGGCTTTAATCCTGGACCCGTCGTCCAGCGTTATGCGCCATGCGCCGTCATTGCCGGCCGTGACAGGCAATCTCCTGATACTGCGCACCGACTTCCGGAACTGCACTTCAACCCCCGCCTCCCTGGCCATGTCGGCAAGGATATCGGCCCCGACGGCGGGATTGAAGAGGATGTTGCTCACCCATCCGGACTTGAGGGCCTCGTAACCGCCGTACCTTGAGGCAAGGGAATCGGCAAACTCAGCGAAGATGCCGCCCCTGAGGCGGTAGTTGCCGTCAACGGCGCTTACCCCGGCGCTTGTGAGCATGCCGCCCAGCCATGGAGACTCCTCCACCACCAGCACCCTGGCCCCGTCCCTTGCGGCTTCTATTGCCGCCGCAGTTCCTCCGGTGCCTCCGCCAACCACTGCAACGTCGTACTGCCTGGCGGTGCACCCCAGAGTGAAGACCAGAAGGCCCGTGGAGATAAGTCTTTGAATCACTGCGTTTTAAATGTTTGTCCCTCCAATGGTGCGCCAGTAGTCTTCAATTTCTTCCAGGGTCTTTCCTGTAGTATCCGGCACATGTTTGTACATTATCCAGAGGTACGGGAGGCACATGAAGGCAAAGAGGAAGAAGGTGCCGGCGGGAGTAAGGTTCTCCAGCATCCACGGGGTGAGCTGACCAATGAGGTAAGTTCCTATCCACAAGGCAAATCCGGCAATTGACATAGCCAGGCCCCGCACCCTGTTGGGGTACATTTCCGACAGCAGGACAAATACCACTGCGCTTATGGAAATGGCGGTGCAGAAGACATAAAGAAGGAAGAACACCAGCATGAACCAGGTAGGCAGGCTGGTGAAAGGCAGGAAATAGAGACCTATCATCAGCAGGCAGAAAATCATTCCGCCCACGCCCCACCAGACAAGGTTCTTGCGCCCTACCTTGTCTATGATTGCCAGGGCGATCACCGTGGTGAGCATGTTCACCACACCAACCAGCACGGTGGAGAACAGCGGATCCTGGAAGCCTGCGTCTGCAAAGATCTTGGGGCCATAGTACAGTACGGCGTTTACGCCCATGAACTGGCCCAGGATGGCAATGGCGGAGCCTATGAGGACAGCCTTGAGAATGCCTTTTTCACGGAGGGCCTTCCAGGCTTCGCTGTTGTCCTGGCGCTGTCCGCGGACGGCCAGCCAGCGGGGGCTTTCGGGGATAAAGAATATAAGTATCAGGAAAAGCAGGTCGGGAACGGCCTCTGCTCCAAGCATGGGCCTCCAGTAATCCGGCATATCGGTAGCCCTCAGGATGAGGAAATTGGCCAGGTAAGCCAGAAGGAAGCCTATGGTGATGAACAGCTGGTACAGGCTCACCATAGTGCCGCGGACCTCGGCCGGAGAGACCTCGGAAATATATACTGGCGACACGATGGACACTATGCCTATTCCGAATCCGCCTATGATGCGGAAGATGACCAGCTGGGTGAAATCTGCACTCAGGGCGCACCCTATGGCCGATATGGAAAACAGCACTGCACTTATGAGCATCGTTTTCTTTCGGCCCAGGAAGTCGGAGAGCATTCCGGCCACCAGGACGCCGATGATGGAGCCTATGAGGGCGCAGCCCACATACCATCCTTCAAGGCCGGTGGAAAGGCCGAACTGCGATTTTACAACTTCCGTGGTTCCGGAAATGACAGCCGTGTCATAGCCGAAAAGTATTCCTCCGACAGCCGCCACTATGGCCAGGAATACAACGCGTGCGCTTACTTTGCTTTTCATGGTTCGGGTTTTATTGAAAATGCCCCCGGCAGGGAAGCCGCCGGGGGCATATAAACTAAGCTTTAGAGCTTGGGATAGACAACTTTCATGTACTGTGAGGAAGCGGCATCGACCATGTAGCATACAAGGTCGCCGTCTTCGATGAGCAGCTTGACGTCGGCATTGTCGCCATACTGCCAGTTGGTTTCGTCGCACCAGTATTCATGCTTGCTCACCACGACAGGATTTTTAGGATCGTCAATGTTGAGCAGCCAGAGATGACCGGGCAGATGGCCGTCCACGGTGCCGTCAGAATCCCAGTCGGCCCATGCGAAGTAAGGCACACCTACGAAGGAGAGGTATTTGTGGCCGTTCCATTCAATGGTGGAGAAGGTGCTGAAGCCATTTTCCCATGTGTAGCCGGAATCCAGGACGCTCTGCCATTCGGCGGTCATGTTGTCTGCGTACCACAGCTTGTAGTTGGCGTCATATCCCATATAGTACAGGGGACCTTCCACCTCGTTGGTGAGGTGCTTTGCAACAAGCTGGGTAGGAGTCCAGATGGCCATATTGGCGGGGACGGTCCTGATGACCGGTTCGGCAGCGGGTTTGCCGCCGGTAACCTGCCATGAAACCACCCTGCTCTGGGGCTCTCCATTCTCCTCCTGATAAGCTGCGGAGACGACGTCAATGACAGCCTTTCCCTTGATGTCACCGGTTATGCGGATGTTGTCGACGCCGTAGCCATAGCATGTGTTATACCATGTGATGATGGGAGAGAGTGTGGGGATTGAGGCGCCGCCCAGAACGGCCAGGGCCTGATCATTCGTGATGGCAAACACCGTAAGAGGAATCTGCTGATCGGCTATGAGGCTCCAGGTGCTCTCGTCGATGGGATAGTTTCCGCCGGCGGAAAGAACAATGTTGCCGGCATCGTCATTGGTAACGCCGTTGAGTGAAGGGAGTCCTTCTATCATGCCGACATTGGTTCCGTCGCTCTTCTTGAATACATAGGCACCGCCGGTCTCGGACTCGGTCTTTGCACAGTTGATGACGATATAGTCTCCGAGCTCAGCGATGGACTCGCGTCCGCCATTGGGGAACATTCCCCAGAAGAACTGCTGTACCCATGCAACTTTAAGGTTGCCTTCCTGGTTGGCATATACCCTTACTACATAATCCTCTTCCGTTCCAATCAAGTCTTTAGAGATAACGAACTTCATGTATGCGGTCCTTGCGTCATAACTGTCGGACTTGCCGATGGTAAAGCTGCCTTTTCCGCTGGCCTTGTCAAATGTGGCTCCGGCCCAGGGGAAGGCATCCGCATAAGTTGTAACCTCATATTCCATGTTGGAGACGACGGTAAATTCCGCCTTGCCGCCATCAAGGCCGAACTCGAACCAGTCATCGCTCACGACGAATACCGAGCCCTGATAGAAGGTAAGCTTGCCGGCGTCGTTGCCGCACTTTACATTGATGAAGAAGTAACGTCCGAATTCTTCTTCAGGAAGGGACTGTACCGTAACCTTGACCTCGTTCTCGCCAGCCTCGCCCGATGTCTTGGAAAGGACGACGTAATCCTTTGCCTCGCCGGCATACTCCACCTCTGCCGTCCAGGCGGCGGGAGCGGTGAACTTGATGGTTTCCATGGCGGAGTCTTTGCCAAGGTTCACCACAAGGTTGGAAGAAATCTTGAACTCCGTCTTTTCCGGCTCCGGGGGATTGGTTTTCCCGTTGTCGCCACCGTTGTCGGCGGGTTCCTTTTCACATGCAACCAGGGCAAATGCCGCTGCTGCAAAAATCAAAAAGAGTTTTTTCATAGCTGATGTGTTATTGGGTTAGTGAATTTATGTAATTGTCAAAAGCAGTCTTGAAGGCATCCCAGTAATTGTACATCCGGATATGGCACAGGTCGAATACGAAATAGCCGTCGGCGTTGTTTATGCAGGCGTCCACGGTCTTGGGGACATCTGCGCTCCGGCCGCCTTTTTCCCATCCGGTGGGGTTGCCCACATCCGGGCCTCCGGCAAAGGGAGCGTCGCCAAGGATGATATTTTGAGCGCGCTTGCAAAATCCTTCCATGGTCCATTCGGAACTGCCGTAGATGCTTGAGGCCGATGCATAGCAGCCAAGGAGCATCTGGTCGCAGTGGTCGGCGAAGCCGTAGTTGCAGTAATCGGAATCGGCCCATTTGGGGTATATCTTCCCGGTGTCATACCTGGGACTGGCCCAGTTTACACCCGATGTATAATAACTAGAGTACCAGGCGCCCACGTATACCCCGAACTTTATCTTCGGGTTCACTTCATGGACTGTCCCGGCGGCTTTTTCCACAAAATCGTGTATGGTCTTGGCCCTGAAGGAGAGCCATGATTTCTGGAAGGGAGAGAATGCGGAAGGTGAAGAACCGGCCGCAAAAACCGGCCATTTATCAGGTTCCCGGCCTATGTATTCGGCGAACTTGGCCTTGCTTTCCGGAGAGAAATCGGCCTGGAGGCCGGTGTCGTCGTAGCGGCATCGGTCAAGGATTATTCCGTCCACATTGTATCCGGCAAGTTCTTTCAGAAGGCTCAGAACATACGCCTGGACCTTGTCGTTGGCCGGATTCATGAATACCGTTCCCTGTACGCCTGGGTAGAAGCTGCTCTTCACACCCTCTGACGTATTGTCCATCGCGGCCCAGCTTTCCGGAATGTCTCCGGAGAAAACGGGACCTTCGCTTTCAAGCCCGTAGTACCCGCCGTAGCCGCATACAAAGGTGTTTATTGCGGCGTGGACCCGCAGCCCGGCGGCATGTCCGGCATCGATGAATGCCTGAAGGTAGTCCCAGGTGGCGGTCCTGTTCACAAACTTGTAGCTTGAGCCCACCCATGCGGCAAGGCGCTTTGCATGAGGCGCCACGGCCGATTTCCAAAGGACGGTTCCTTCCGTAGGCCTTACGTCCACGACGATGTCCGTAAAACCGCATTCCGCCAGTTTCCCAAGCTCCGCGGCAATGAACGTCTTGTCGTTGGCATAATAGTAGAAGTTTGCCGATGCATCGATCCAGACATATCGGGGCTTTCCCGTAACCACCTCGGGTACCGGAGGTTCGGGAGATACTTCGGGCTCTTTTTCCTCGTTGTCCACGGGGCCGCTTGAGCACTCGAGGGCAAGGAAGCAGGTCAGTATGGAAAGCAGGTACTTCTTCACTTTCTACTTAATATAGATGCAACTTCCCACCGAACGTTGCGCTCCGTCGGAGGGTTTAATGGTTTCGAAACCATTCACCAGAAGGCAGCTGGAGCCGCCTCCGTCAAGGTTTATGGCCTCCGTGCAGCCAAACTCCTTCAGGATTCTGGCCACATCTTCGGTGGAATATCCATATACGCCCTCGGTCATGGCGCGTCCTTCGCAGACAAACAGGACCAGCCGGTTGTCGGCCGTTACGCCTATCGCCGTCCTGGGGTCAGGGTTGGCGCAGTTGACGTCGTAGTCTCCCGGAAGACATTCGTAACGCCAGGAATTCACAATCTCTCCGCCCTTTATAAGCACGGGGCCTGCGCCAATGGCCGTCTTTGCCTCAAACGGCCGGGCTCCTTCCGGGAATCCGGCGTTGGGAGTCTTCTGGGGCGTGCTGCCGTAGGAATTCTCTGCGGGGACCGGATACATGTAGTGGTTGTCCGCGCCCGCAAAATATGTCCAGCAGGCCTCAACCGTCCCGTCTGCGTGCTGTATGAACGCGGCTTTTGTGGGATAGTACATCGTCACCCAGTCTTCCGATGCGTAATTGATGTTGGGAGACAGCAGGACACCGTTTTCCACCGCCAGGGAGGCAGGATAGTTGGTACCGCTGTCCGTATAGAAGAAGCCGCCGTTCATTACCAGAACGGGTGAATCAAAGGAATTGTAAACATCCGTCGGCTTTTTGAGCATGTCCGGGCTTCCGTCCAGCTCCGGGTCGTTGAGCCCCCATACATGGAACTGGGCCAGAGGGAGGCTGGCCGTGGCTATGAATGCCTGGGCCTTCTTGCCCTTCAGGACTTCCGGGGAATGGTATACCTTTATATAATCCGGAAGGTTTCCGAAGCGGCTGTCCGTCACTTCTTCCCATGGAAGGTCATCTGCATCGGGGTCGGTCCAGGGCCAGTTGTCCGGGATATCGGCGCCGGTCGAGCTGCAGGCGGCTGCAAGTGCGGCCGCAAGTATTAATGCGTACTTTCTCATATTTCAAAGCAGTCTGCCACGTAGGCGCCTATGGCCTGCGTATGGTGGTCGTAATAGTAAACATACAGCCGGTAGCCGTCCGTAGTGGGAACAAGGGCCACATCTCCGGAGGCGCCGTACTCCTCGTTCCTGGCACCTTTCTGGAAAATGGTAATGGCGTCATTCTTGAACAGCAGGCTGGCTCCGGAAGGGTCGGTGGCGTCGTAGAAATGCAGCCTGGGCTTGATTTCCCACTGCGGGAAGTGGCTCACCGCAAGAAGGGCCAGGAACCTGGATCCGTTGAATGTCTTGGCGTCCAGGCAGTTGGGGTTCAAGCTCCAGTTGCCCACCAGCTCCAGCCAGGTGTCTTTATTCTTCTTGTCCACATGATGGAGGATATACTGGTCGGCCTGCTCGTCGTCTACGGAGGGGTCCACGTTGCCGGCGGCGCCCTCATAGTAGTCTACAAACCAGCCGTCTTCAAACGGTTTGGGGGAAGCCGGCGCCACCGTGGCAATGTTCACCGGTGCAGGCCCCCAGTTCAGTCCCACGGGAGCGAAGTCCTTTACATCGACGGACGTCACAACCCCGCCCTGGATGGTCAGGACCACGACTTCCGATGACACGGACACTCCCGCAATACCCTCTGAGGTGAAGACGATGACGCCGTCACCGCTTACGTCACCCATGGATTTTACCCTGTGGCCGATGGGGAAGGCAATGGGATTCACAAAACTGTAGAGCAGTTTGGGGACCTCGGAGGTGGAAGAGGAAGTGTATACGTTGACTGTTTCGGCCGCATCCCCGCCGCTGGCGTAGTTGGCGAAGACAAGATGGCCTGCGTCATCGTTTGTGAGGCAGTCGGCCACTGCCGGCCCCATGTTCATCTTTCCAAGGTTGGTGCCCGTGAATGCGTCCACAAGGACAGGTTCACGGCCTTTTCCAAGTCCCACCACCATTGTGGACCCTATGCCCGCCAGTGAGACATAGCACTCTTCCGCGTAGTTGGGCAGATGTACCACCGTCTCCGGATCCACGTTGCACAGGAGCGCCACAGATGCCGTCCTGAGACCCTGGGACATAAGGGCGGGAATGCCCTGTTCTATGTTATATGTCCTGGAATCGGTCCCGTTGGCGGCAAGTACGGTAAGCGTGGCGCCGGTATTGAGGTTGTATTTTCCGTCGGCCTTGTAGGCTGTTCCGTTTATCTTGGAGATCTTTGCGTGGGGCGATACCTGTCCGCTCACCCGTACGGAAGAGAGGTCTTCCAGGTAGGGAATAAGGATTTTCCCGTCGTCCTCGTAGATGACTCCGGAAGTCTTCACGTCTTCCACCATCATCGACAGGAGTTTACATGTTGACGGCTTCACCCTGGTTCCGGTAATGACTATCTCACGGGATTGCCCGAAGGGGTCTGTCAGGGTGAACTTGTTTTCCTCCGTAAGGTCAAGGATTCCAAGGCGCGGGGATATTTTCCAGTTGGGCTGAAGCTCGGCCTGTACCCTCAGGGAAAGCATGTAGATGAGGGTTTCCTCGTTTGAGGCCTCGGGATAGTAGTACGATATGGGAATCTCGAAACGCGTGGCTTCCGGGTCGGTGACGATGAGTTTTCCCACCTCCTGGTCCACGTAGGTGCCGGAAGTGATAATGGCCGTAAGGCTGGTGAGACCCTGCCTGTCGGCGGTAGGGAGCACGTATTCCGGCTGGTGGCAGCCTGCTGCGAGTGCCAGTGCTGCAAGTATGAAGACTATCTTTTTCATATTACTTCCATTCATCATATTGCTCCACAAGTCCGTTGGAAGAAAGTTCGCTTTCCGGCATTGGGAAGCGGTAGAGGCGCTCCGGGAAATTGCGGTTCTTCTCGTCCACGGAGACGTATGTGTAGCGGAATCCACTGCCGTCGGGCTCTATCTTCAGGCCGTGCTGCTGGTATCCGGTAAGACCTTCCGGATAGTTCTTTGCTGCGGCCTTCCAGCGGCGGAGATCCCAGTAGCGAAGGCCTTCAAAGGCCAGTTCCACCTTCCTTTCCTGGACGATGGCATTCCATAGGGCGTCGCCGGATTTGTCCGTGTAAGGGAGTCCCACGCGAGTCCGGATTTCGCGGACGGCGGCATTGGCGCCGGCGGGGTCGTTACTGCGGTAGCAGGCCTCGGCCTTGTTCAGAAGTACTTCTCCGTAACGCAGGATGGTGAAGGGCTGGCTGCTGCCGGAAGTGGTTACGTCGTAGTTCTCGTCCACCTGCTTGCGGAGGTAGTAACCGGTAACGGTCTTGCCCTTTGGCTCCTTGTCCGTCTTCCATGCAGCCCAGCCGTCGGTTCCGCCTACGAACGGTTCGATGGTGCGGCCTTTCCAGGGGGCGCCGTTATAGAGGATAGTGGCCTTGAAGCGGGGCTCCAGAAGCGCGTATGGAGGAGTGTTGGTGGTGCTTGAGTGCCATGGCGTCCAGTTGGGGAAGCCGCCGGTGGCAAGCTCGTAACTCTCTACGATTTCCTGAGTAGGGACACCATAGGCGCCGCCTTTCATGTCTTCGATGGCGTAGTCGCCGCCGGGCGTATAGTAGAAATTGAACTCGTGGTTTATGCCGTTGGAGTTGTCGAAGGTATACTGCAGGATGGCTTCCCCGTTGCCGGCGGCAAGGGATTTTCCACAGGCGTCGGCGTAGTTTGGCTCAAGTCTGTAACCAAGGGTCTCAACCTCATCTGCGGCAGCTTTCACTGCGTCCCAGCGCTGGGCATAAAGCATTGCGCGGGTTGTAAAGGCGTAAGCCATACCTTTGTCTATGCGCCCGTGGGCGTCGGCCTGGGCGGGAAGGTTGGCTGCGGCATACTCAAGGTCTGCCTGGATGAAGTCCCAGACATCCTTCTCGGGCGATATGGCCTTGTCCTTGACAATCTTGGAAAGGTCTTCATCATAGATGATTACATCTTTGTAGCGTTTTGCAAGCTCAAAGTAGAACCATGCCCTAAGGAAGCGGAGTTCCGCCTCCAGGCGGGTTTTCTCCGGCTCCGGCATCCGGCCGTATGCGTGAAGATAGCTTATGGCTTCGTTGGTCTCGCGCACGGCTACGTACAGGGATCCCCACATCCCAAGGTAAACGTCTATGGTCTGGGCGCTTACGGTGGACTCGAAGTATGAAATGTACGAGGGGATGTACGCCATTGCGTTGAAATTGTAGGAGGTGTACTTGAGCTCGTCCGTGAGAGACTCCGTGAGCCCGAGTGACGTTGGAGTGGAATAGTAGCCCCAGATGTAGGAGAACAGGTGGTTCACTGAATACTGGGCGTTGCGGGTGCTCTCCCACATGGTCTTTGCGGAGACGCGGTCGCGGGGCGTCATGTCCAGGAATTTGCTGCAGGATGCTGCAATAAGCGCCACGGAAATAATTACGATTATCTTTTTCATATCCATGCCTCCTTTAGAATGTAATGGTGAAACCACCCAGGAGAAGCCTCTGCTGGGGATAATAACCGTTGTTCACGCCGGGAGACTCGGGGTCGATGCCCTCCGGCAGTCCGTCTATGGTGAAGATGTTCTGGCCCTCCACGAACACCCGGAAGGCCTGGATGCCAAGCTTGGAAGTGAGCCCCTTGGGAAGGGTGTAGCCAAGCTGGGCGGTCTTGAGGCGGATGTACTTTCCGTCACGGATCCAGAAGGTGCTGCTGAGTCCGTTGTCGCCGCCGTGGTTTGTCTTGGCAAGGGTCAGGCGCGGGAAGGTGCCGTCCGAGTTGAACTCGCTGTAGGCGTTCTCCACAAGGAACAGCGGGGAGTTGCCGCCCTCCTTGAAGGTCTGGGTCCAGATGGTGTTGTCGTCGTTGTCGTTGTAATAAGTGCCCGTCAGGGATACGTCAAAGAGGGCTCCGCCGGTGAACTGTGCGTTGAAGTCGAAGTTTTTCCAGCCGGCGTTTATGTTGAGGCCGTAGGTGAGCTCCGGACGGTTGCTCCGGCCGAAGAAACCCTTGTCGTCCTCGTCAATCTTGCCGTCGCCGTTGAGGTCCACGTAGCGTATGTCGCCGATGTTGGGCCTGGTGCCGTACCAGGATGCGTTGTCAATCTCCTCCTCCGTGCGGAAAAGGCCGTTGGCCTGCCAGCACATTATGCTGCCCACGGTGGTTCCGGTAACCTTGCGGTATTCCACGATGTTGGGGTCGTCGTTATACTTCAGCCAGCGGGTCTTGGAATAGGTAAGGCTGCCGGTCACCTCATAATAGAAGGTGTCACCAAGCAGGGAGAACTTGTTACGATGCCTTACCAGGACGTCTATACCCTTTGCATCTATGGAATTGCTGTTCACCCAGGTGGGATAGTAGCCGCCCATGGAGGAAGGGAATCCGGTGCTCTGGTAGGTAAGCATGTCGTAAGTGTAGTTGTAGAAGCCGTCTATCTCCGCTCCCAGAAGGCCGTCCCACAGGGAGAAATCCACGCCCGCGTTCCAGCTCTGCGTCTTTTCCCAGGAAAGGTCCGTATTGGCAATGCCGGAGGTGTAAGAGGTGGGTGCGATGGCCGGAGGCGCGCCCTTCTGGCCTATTGCGATGTTGGATGATTTGCCATAGGTGCTCAGGAAGGCGAACTCGCTCACGGAGTCGTTGCCCAGAAGACCCACGCTGGCGCGCAGCTTGAGGTCGTCCAGCCAGGAAAGGTTCTGAAGGAACTTCTCCTTGGAAAGCCTCCAGCCTACGGAAACCGAGGGGAAGAATCCCCAGCGGGTGTCTGCCATGCCGGCGAATTTGTAGGAACCGTCATATCGGCCCGTGACCTCTGCAAGATACTTTTCGTCATAGTCGTACCTGGCACGGAAAACGTAGCCCAGGGAACGGGAGGCACCGGACCAGCCGCCTACGGGAGAATTGGCCGCCACGCCGTTGGATAGTTCCGGGAGGGAGTCGAACGGGAGGTCCTGGGCATAGGCGCTGAGGCCATTGCCCTCGTAGTCACGCATCTCGGAAAGAGCCATCAGGTCTACATGGTTCTTTCCGAAAGCGTTCACGTAGTTGAGGCTTGCCTGGCCAACCAGGCTGCGGGAGAAGGTGACGCCTTCACCCAGGTTATTCACGTTGTTGGAAATGTGGGGGTTGTCGCTCCTCACTTTCCAGACCCAGCCGTCGCCGGTCCTCTCCTTCTGCATCATGGTATATGGCACGGAGAGGTTCTTGTTGTAGCTGTTGGCGTAATCGTATGAGCCTGATACCCTTGCGGAGAGACCTTTTATGAAGGGAACGTTCCATGTGAGGGCGGCGTTCACTTCCATTTCCGATGAACGGGTGAGTTTGTAGCCGGACTCGTAGATTGCGGCCAGGGGGCTCACCAGGAAACTCTGGTTGTCCTGGACGGCGCCGGTATAGTATCCGTCATATTTTTCCGGGAGGTACGGGTGCATCTGCACCACCTGGCGGGCAATGGAGAACCAGCCCACTTCCGTGGCTCCGGAGTCCGAGCCGCCGGACAGGAAAGCCGGCGTGGAGCGGTTTCCTACTATGCCCTGAAGGCCCACCTTGTAGCTCAGCTGCTTTGAGATGTCGCCCTCTATGTTGGTCCTCACATTGTATCTGGTATAATTGAACTTGTCAATGTTGCCTTTCTGGTCCATGATACCGAAAGACGTGAAGAAGCGGGCTTTGTCCGTACCGCCCTGGATGGTGACGTTGTGTTTCTGGTTGAAGCCGGTCCCGAAGACCTTGCCTACGTAATCTACATTGTCCCAGCCGTCGGTACCGTCCCTCATGGCCTGTATGTTCTTCCTGGTGAAGGCGGGGACATAATCGGCCGCCGATGCAATCTCTCCGTTTGCCATCTGGTCCATCATCTGGGCCACATTATAATAATAGGCAAACTGGGGTCCGTTCATGAAGCGCGGAAAGTTGGCGTTCATGGATGCGCCCAGGGACGTGTTGTAGGTGATGCGGGTGTCGCCCTTTTCGCCTTTCCGGGTGGTAACTACAATGACGCCGCCGGCCGCCTTGAGGCCGTACACCGCCGCCGAAGCTCCATCCTTGAGGACCGATATGCTCTCTATGTCGGCAGGGTCAAGGTCGTTGATATTGTCTACCGGGAACCCGTCCACGACGTATGCCACGCCGTAGACAGAGCCGCGGATGCGCAGCGAAGCCTGGTCCAGGCCCGGCTCTCCGGATTCCTGGACGGACGATATTCCGGAAAGTTTTCCCGCCAGCACCTGTGTGACGCTGGTGGACGGAGACTTCAGCAGTTCGTCTCCCTTCATTGCCGACACTGCCGCCGTAAGGGTTTCTTTCTTGGCGGTGCCATAACCCACCACAACCACGTCGTCCAGGTAGAGCGCGTCTTCCTTCATGGTGACGTTTATGGGGGAGCGGCCGTTCCAGGAGCGCTCCTCCGTGGCAAGTCCAAGGCAGGAGAATTCTATGATATCGCCCTTCTGCGCCGTCAGCTCGTAGGAGCCGTCATTGCCGGTCATGGTTCCGTTCATGGTGCCTTTTACCAGTACCGTGACACCGGCCAGGGGGGCTCCCTCGCTGTCTGACACAACACCCCTGAGGCGTCCCTGTGCAAAGGCTGCAGGCTGCATCAGGAGCATGCATGAAACGATGGTCAGAAATAGATGCTTTGTGCCCATATTATTGTTTTTCTGCTATTTCGTCAAGTATGGTTCCAATCTGGTAAAGCCCTCTGGGAACGTGGAAGCAGCCCTTCCACTTGCCGCCCTTCAGGGGGAGAAGCACTTCTCCGCGGCGGTTCAGGTAGCCGTACCATTCGGGATAATCGGGGTCCTTGAAGCGGGTCCAGAGGTAGTCGTCAAGCTTCAGGAACCACTCCAGCGCTTTCTGGTTGCCGGTGAGCTGGTAGCCCTTTATCATGCAGATGGCGCTTTCCAGATGCACCCACCATAGCTTCTGGTCCCACTCCAGTTCCTGGGTGGGGTAGCCCTTGCGGTCCATGAAGTAGAAGATTCCTCCGTACTCTTTGTCCCAGCCGTAGTCTATCACCCGGAGGGCGATATCCATACTCTTGTCTATGATGTCCTGCCTGTGGAGGCGGATTCCCAGGTTCATCATGAACCAGAGGGCTTCCAGGTCGTGTCCGGGGTTGATGCGGCGGCCTTCGAAGCAGTCTACGAGGCTGCCGTCCGGCGCCAGGTTCTCTACCATAACGCCAAGGTCGGGCTGGTAGAAGACGTCGAAGACCTCGTGGAGGGCTTCATCTATGGTCTTGTCCAGGAGGGCCTTGTCCTGGATTATCGGCTCCACCTCCAGGGCCATGTTGCATATGATCATGGGCAGGGCGAAGTCCTTCATGGGTCTTGTTCCCGGAACGGCTTTGGTCCATTTGCCCTTGGGGTTTGAACGCCGGTCCAGGATACGCTGGAAGGTCTTGCGGGCAATATCGGCCCAGTGCTCCTCTCCGGTGGCGACGGCCAGCTGGGCAAAGGCCATGCAGGCGAAAGTATTGGAGAAAATGTTGTACGGGGCTATGATGGGTTTGCCTTCCCGGGTAAGGGAGAAGTAAAAGTCGTAGTTGCCGTCATGGCCGTATTTTTCAAGGAATTCCGCACCCTGTCTTGCACATGAGAGCCAGGCTGGATTTTTCTCCACTTTGTTATACAGCATTGCAAACATCCAGACTTCGCGGCCCTGCAGCCAGACAAACTTGTCCGTGTCAAAAACGCTTCCGTCTCTGTTGAGGCATGTGAAATAACCGCCAAACTCATGGTCCTGAGACTTGCTCAGCCAAAAAGGTAACACGTTACCATACAATTCGTTATTGTACCGTAGCGCCATTTTTCCAAAATCCGGGACAGGCATTTTAGCTTTCTGTTAAATAATTATTGGTGTAGGTTGTATGCACAAATATATAAAAAAATCGAAAAGGTGCGAAACTTTTTGCGAAATTATTCACAACCCCTATTTTGTTTTTAACGATTTGTTAAAAAGTTCTTGCATTTGCGGACTTGTTTACTTATATTTGCACAAAAGACCACGCTTATGGATAAGTTCCTTGGCGGCATGGACGGCCGTTATGCACCGGAAAAGAAAACTGTCCTGTCACTGTGCAATAACCGTGACGGGTATACATTGTCCGAGCTTGGCCGCATCATGGGTGTAAGCATTCCCAAAATTTCCCGTATCGTAGGGGAAATGGTCCGGGACGGATACATGGTGGAAAAGGGCAAACTCCATTCAGAGGGAGGCCGCCGTGCCGGGCTTTACGGACTGAATCCCGATGCCGGTTTCTTTGTGGGAGTGGAAGTGGGGCAGGAAACAATCACAATAGCCGTTACAGATTTCCCTGGCCATACGGTGACTATCGTGGACGATGTCCCTTTCTGCCTGGTAAGCTCGGAAGAATCCGTAAGGCAGCTGTGCGGGACCATTATTGCCCGGCTTGCCAAAGCTGGCGTGGAAATGGACAGGGTCCGCTCTGCGGGAATAGCGCTGACCGGACGCGTAAATCACGTGACGGGATACACCTACAGTTACTTCATCAGTGACGAAAAACCACTCCGCAGCCTTTTGGAGCAGTACCTTGGCTGTAAAGTAACCGTGGAGAACGACTCCCGGGCAATGGCCTACGGAGAGTACGTGTCCGGTGTTGCCGGCAATGAAGGAACAGCGCTTTTCCTGAACGTAGGCCTTGGTCTTGGCATGGGCATGGTGATGGACGGGAAGCTTTTCTACGGCAGGTCCGGATTCTCCGGAGAGATAGGCCATTTCCCGCTTCTGGACAACAATGTTTTCTGCCGGTGCGGAAAGATAGGCTGCCTTGAAACCGGGGCGTCGGGACTTGCGCTGCAGCGGCTTTTCGTGGAAAAAATGAATGAAGGCCGTCCGTCGGTCCTGTCGGAATCGTACAAAAACGGACGCAAGATCAGTATGGACGATATTCTGGACGCCCTGAAAAAAGAAGACATGGCAGCCATGGAGTGCATAGAGGAAGTGGGGGCTACCCTTGGCCGCGCCGTCGCGGGGCTAATAAACATTTTCAATCCGGAGCTGGTGGTGATAGGAGGCCGGCTTTCAGTAGCGGAGAGGTATCTTATGCCGCCGCTGAGGAGCGCCGTGAACAAGCTCTCGCTAAACCTTGTGAACAAGGACACGCAGATAAAAGTGTCACAGCTTGGGAAAAATGCCGGAGCAATAGGGGCCAGCCTTCTTGCAAAGGACAGTGTTCTTGGTGAAATTGACTAAAACCGCATAATTATGGAAAACCGCAGATCTTTCTTGAAAAAAGGAGCATTGGCCGCAGCTGCCGCTCCGCTTCTTGCAACCGGCTGCAAACCGTCCGGAAATGATAAATACGGAATTGATCCGGACCCTTCCGTAGAGAGCACACTCATTGTTCCAAAGGCTAATGCGCTGCCCATCACGGGCACCTTCCTGGACGAGATTTCCCACGACATTCCCCACCAGAACTGGGGAGAAAAGGAATGGGACCGTGACTTCCGCTATATGAAGGCCATGGGGATAGACACCGTGATAGACATCCGCTGCGGATACCGGAAATTCATCACATATCCTTCACCCTATCTTCTCAAAAAGGGCTGCTACATGCCCTCGGTGGACCTTATAGATATGTTCTGCCGCCTGGCTCAGAAACACGGAATGAAGTTCTGGCTTGGCCTTTACGACTCCGGCAAGTACTGGGACACCGGAGACATGAGCTATGAGGTAGAGGCCAACAAGTACGTGATTGACGAGATCTGGGAGCGCTACGGCTCCAGGTACAAGAGTTTCGGCGGCTGGTATATCTCCGGAGAAATCTCCCGTGCCACAAAGGGTGCCATAGAGAGTTTCCGCACCATGGGCCGCCAGTGCAAGGAAGTCTCGGGAGGTCTTCCAACCTTCATATCGCCCTGGATAGACGGCAAAAAGGCCGTGGACGCCGCCGGAGGCAACCTCACCAAGGAGCAGGCCGTGGGCATAGAGCAGCACGAGAGGGAGTGGAACGAGATTTTTGACGGCATCCACGAGTACGTAGACGCCTGCGCTTTCCAGGACGGCCATATAGACTATGACGAGCTTGACGCCTTCTTCTCCGTGAACAAGAAGCTGGCAGACCGGTACGGAATGCAGTGCTGGACCAATGCGGAGAGCTTCGACCGCGACATGCCCATCCGCTTCTTCCCTATCAAGTTCGATAAGCTCCGCCTCAAACTGGAAGCCGCCAAACGCTGCGGCTATGACAAGGCCATCACCTTCGAGTTCAGCCATTTCATGAGCCCCCAGAGCGCCTACCTTCAGGCAGGCCACCTTTACGACCGCTACAGGGAGTATTTTGGAATCTAGCGGCGGGAGAACTCGCAGCCGCAGAAGAGCTGGTTGTAGAAGTTCTCTTCCCTGATAATTTGGTTACGGCGCTCCTGAAGACCTCCGGAGCGCCAGTTTTTTGCCCACCAGGTAACGCCCGAAACCTGGCTGCACGCCCATTCTCCGGCAGCGTTCACCTGCTCCAGGCTCTTCCAGCGGGACGATGCCAGAGTTGTGGCAA